>ERZ808240.2306-NODE-2306-length-21250-cov-7.581175_pt1 | contig 21250 bp, 10 predicted proteins | sample MGYA00521084_ERZ808240 | MGnify/ENA primary metagenome ERZ808240 (study PRJEB31516, sample SAMN03275571) | gut metagenome | biome: mammalia-associated habitat; material: feces | host: Papio cynocephalus | place: Kenya | collected 2012-08-06 ...
CAAATGTGAAAATAAAAAGATTCATTTATATAAATAATTTTGAACACCTACTTAACACCTACTTATGTTTATTACTCTTGAACTACAACTAACAAAAAAGGCGACATCTTTCAACGTGAGATGTCGCTTTTTTTATGCGTTAATATAGGCACTTAGTTACTCAAAATCGTGAACTATTTTTGACATTTTGAACTTTCAAAATAGAGCAAAATCTGTAATATTGTGGTGTACACTTGCATCCTTTTTTACCTTAAAAAAGAGCTAACCGATGCAACAAACGTATTATAAGGGTGTAAGGATACGTATCCTTACACCCTTATAATACGTATCCTTAGGTGCTTATAAAGGCTTTATAAGACCATAAGGATACGTATCCTTATAAAGTCACATTAGTAGCATAAAATCATAAGTCATTGATTATCAACAGAAAACGATTTTTGTTCATTATTCCCAAAAAATGAGTCATCGCATTTTCTGTTCAGAAATAATCAATTCATGACGATTTGAGTTTCAAAAAAGAAGAGTAGATGCATGAATAATTCTTACACCTACTCTATATAGATTTTTAAACACGTACAGCCTTTGTTACATTTTCAATCTTCATGAGTTGTTCGCACACGTTCGCCACATCCTCAGTGTCGAATACCGAAAGTGTGAGACGCCCGTCGAAAATGCCATCGTTGGTGTCGATGGTGATATGCTTCACGTTGAAGTGGGTAAGTTTGTGCAGCACATCAGCTATGGCATAAAGCACACCTTGCGAATCTACACCGCGCACTTCAATCTGTACATCAAAGAGCATTATCTTGTGTGTGTCCCATTGGCAAGCAATGATATTGTTGCCATAACGTGTTTTAAGTTTCACAGCCACATCACAACTACGTTTGTGCAGTTGTAGCGTGCCATCGTCGGTGATATAGCCCAGCACATCGTCGCCAGGAATGGGCGAACAACACTTAGCAAAGGTGCATTTGCGCAATACCTCTTCGTTGAGCACCAATATTTGCTTACGATTAAGGTTTTTTACCCACTCTTTGTCGTTAATCTCTGTGGTTGTTAGTGTATGCGATGCTTCGGTGCTCTTGTTGCCCATAAACGATGGGATAAAGCGACGCCATCCCTTGTTGGCTGCCGAACGACCATGTAAAAAGTCAATGGTTGCATTGTTAAGCACCAATTTTTCGTCGCCAAGGTTAAACAAAAACTCATCGTTAGACAGCACGTTGTAGTGCTGGCGTAGTTTGTCTACAATAGCATTGCTATATTCTATATCATTATTGGCCAAGAAGGTGCGCAAAATTTCCTCACCACGCTTTTGTTTTTCTCTGCTTTCGCGACGCAAAACAGCTTGAATTTTGGCTTTAGCCTTAGCTGTTGTAGCAAAGTTGAGCCACTCGGCTTGCACATGCTGTGTGCGCGAGGTGAGCACCTCTACTTGGTCGCCGCTCTTAAGCACATAGCTCAATGGCACAAGCCTATGATTAACCTTTGCACCAAAGCAATGTGAACCTACAAATGAGTGAATGCTATAAGCAAAGTCAAGGGCAGTGGCACCCTTTGGCATGGTTTTTAGGTCGCCTTTGGGTGTAAACACCATGATTTCGGATGCATAAAGATTGAGCTTTATGTTGTCTAACAAGTCAAGGGTATCGGGCTGAGGGTCATCAAGTATTTCCTTGATAGAGTCGAGCCATTTGTCGAGTTCGTTCTCATCATATTCGGCATCTTTATCTTTATACTTCCAATGCGCAGCAAATCCCACCTCGGCAATATCGTCCATTCTGTCAGAGCGTATCTGCACCTCTATCCACTTGCCTTGTTTAGACATAAAGGTGTTGTGAAGGGCTTGGTAGCCGTTGGTCTTAGGGTTAGAGAGCCAATCGCGAAAACGTGTGGGATGCGGTTTATATATTTCGGTCAATGCTGAATATATGCGGAAACACTCATCTTTTTCAAGTTTACGGTCGGAGGGTACAAACACGATGCGGATAGCCAAAATGTCAAACACTTCCTCAAATGGAATGTGCTTTTTCTGCATCTTACACCATATAGAGTACGGACTTTTGATACGTGCCTTTATAGTGTACTTCACCCCCATAGCATCGAGTTTTTGGCGTATGGCAGGTGTAAAATTCTCTATCACGGCATCGCGCTCAACATGGCTATCTTCTAATTTTTTCACAATAGACTGGTAGTCCTCAGGGTGTTCATATTTAAAACTGAGGTTCTCCAATTCGGTTTTAATCTTGTTCAATCCCAATCTATCGGCAATGGGAGCAAAGATATATAGTGTCTCACCAGCTATTTTGTACTGCTTTGAGGGCAGCATGCTCGACAGTGTACGCATGTTGTGCAGACGGTCGGATATTTTGATGAGTATAACCCTTATGTCGTCGCTCATCATCAGCAACAACTTTTTGAATGTCTCAGCCTGAAGCGAAGCACGATCGCCAAATATACCGCCCGAAATCTTGGTAACACCCTCTACGATGTTGGCTATCTTGGGGCCAAAAAGGTTGCATATATCCTCGTTGGTATAGTCAGTATCCTCTTCTACGTCGTGCAACAAAGCTGCACAAATCGACGTTGAGCCTAACCCTATCTCGCCACAAGCTATTTGTGCCACAGCAATAGGGTGAAGGATATAAGGCTCGCCCGACCGCCGACGCACACCTTTATGAGCCTCCTTTGCAAAGTTGAAAGCTTTGGTTATGATGTCTACCTTCTTTCGGTGGTTCGAGGCAAGATATGTATCGAGCAGATGTTGAAAAGCTGCGCTAATCATCTGTTCGTCCTTTTCTTCTTGAGTGCTCAAGGCTTTATTGTTAAGAGTGTTTGGTGTGTCCATACAACAAGGGTTAAGTGAAGTCGTCTAAACTTTTCTGGCGAAGATTAAATTTGAAGTTTTATCTCTTCTAAATTCAATCTTCACCTTTCTTTTGGGGTGCTTTTAGGTCTTTCATCGGTCGTGTAGCTCGCTACACTCCCTTTTCAAGTCCTAAAATCGCCTCCAAAATAAAGGCAAATCTTAAATTTCATAAAAGTTTAGACGACTTCAGTGTCACTGAAACACAAATGTACTAATTTTTTTGTTTTATTATATGTTATAAAACGTTTTTTTGTACGTTTCCACTTTGGTTATTTGTATTTTTGCAGTCGTTTGGTGCTAACTATACCTTTAAGTAGGCATGTACCAAACCCAATTATTGAAACATTACCTAAAAAACGATGAAAGCAAAGTTCGTTTGTTTATTACTTTTTTCTGCAGCTACTTCTGCTGGATATGCACAGCAAGCCAAGTTGCAAAAACATACGTTGAGCGGTGTGCTGTGCGACTCGCTTACGCACGAACCAGAACCTTTTGCCACCGTACGTTTGCTTGACAATGGAAAAGCGATTAAGGTTTCCACAACGCAAACCGACGGGCACTTCAGCATTGCTGCACCCAAGATGGGCACATACCAAGTTGAGTGGTTGTCGCTTGGCAAAGCCCCATTACGCCGCACCATTACGTTTGATGCCTCACACTCCACAATACATGCCGACACCTTGTATATAAAGGAATACAACGCTACGTTGGGCACTGCAACCATTACGGCTCAACGTCCATTGGTAAAGGCTGAAATTGACAAAATGACCTATAGCATGGCCGAAGACCCCGATGCTAAGACAAACTCACTTCTTGAAATGCTACGCAAAGTGCCCATGGTCACCGTAGATGGCGAGGACAACATCAAGGTTAATGGCAACTCAAGTTTTAAGGTGTATGTAGATGGTAAGCCCAACCCTATGATGAGCGCCAACCCCTCAATGATATTTAAAGCTTACCCTGCATCTGCCATACAAAAGGTGGAGGTGATAACCAATCCTGGTGCCAAATACGACGCTGAAGGCGTGGCTGGTGTGCTCAACATTATCACCAACCAAACAAGTAGCACGTCGGGGTACTCGCTCACCATAAATGCCAATGGCAGCAATCGCGGTGGCATGGGGTCGCTCTTTGGTATGGCACAATTTGGCAAGTTTATGCTTTCGGCCCACTATGGCACGGGCTACAACAAACAAGGCAATCGCACCTCACGCACCGAACGCGAAGTGTTTGCCGACGAGGTAAACAACCTCTTTACTTCCAATGGCAAAGGCACCGGACATGGCGTGTTTCAATTCGGCTCGCTCGATGCCTGTTACGAGTTTTCAAAGAAAGATTTACTGAGTATTTCGGCAGGCATACACGGATGGAAGGGACGCAACAATACTCAATCTAAGTCGGTTATGAAAGATATCGCTGGCAACGATGTTTATAGCTATAACACCCACTCGTTTAACAAATCGCTCTATCAAAGCATCAATGCTTCTACCGACTATCAGCATACCTTTGCCGAAGATAGGCGCATAACTCTTTCATATCGATACGATTATAGTCCACAAGGAACAAAGGCCGAAACAGCCAACTACGATATGCAGCATTTGCCTGATAACTACGGGTTGCGCGACCTTAAAACCGACCCCGACCAACTGAGTTATGAACATACTGCACAGGTGGATTTCACCACTCCACTCGACAAAAAACACCAACACACCCTCTCGGTAGGTGCTAAATATATCGACCGCATCAACCGCAGCAATAGCAAGGAGTATGCACGCGAAGCTGGTGCTTCAGGTGCCGACTATGTGATTGATGAAGAGAACTCTTTGCGCTACCGACACAAGGGCGACATTGCTGCTGCTTATGCTGAATATAACCTAAAGACGGGAAATTGGGCTGCTATGGTTGGGCAACGCTATGAATACTACCATGTTCGCGCTACTTACCCCGATGGCAAACGCAGTGCCTTTAGCAAACAACTCAACGATTGGGTTCCATCTGTAAGCGTAGGCTACAATCTTAAACCCAGCATGCTCATTAAGGCTGGCTACAACATGCGAATAGGACGCCCCGACATCAGTTTTCTATCGCCTTATCGCGTAAGCTACACCCCCGAAATAGTGAGTTACGGCAATCCTAACTTGACGAGCGAGCGTGGGCACAACCTCAATCTAACTTTTAGCACATTCAGCCCTAAACTCACGCTAAATGCATCGCTCACCTACGCATTCTCAAACAATGGCATGGCTCAGTATAGCTTTGTTGATAATGGCGTAACCAACACCACTTATGGCAATTTTCAACACTCTAAGGTCACAACATTATCCACTTTCTTGAACTGGACTATCGGCAAAACAACCAGCATCAACCTTAATGCTTCGGTTCGCTACTCCGACTATAAAGCTGCTGCAACAGTTAATGCACACAACTCGGGCTTTGCAGGCGATATATTTGGCGGCATTCGCCAAACATTGCCCGCCAACTTTAAGTTGGGACTTTGGATGGGTGGTAACACCAGAGATGTTGCGCTGCAAGGAAAAACTGCTGGTTTCTACTTTTATAGTCTGAACCTCAGCCGGGCATTCCTGGCAGAAGACAGATTGTCGTTTACGCTCTCAGCAGGCAACTTTATTGGTCGCTATCATCACTTCCGTAATGAAACGATTACCCCCACATTCCGCTCGCTTTCTGAAAGCAGCATAGACTTTATGCGCCTCAGCATAGGCGTAAGCTATCGCCTTGGCTCGCTCAAAACATCAGTTAAGAAAACAGCCCGTAGCATCGAAAACGACGATGTTATAAAGGGTAGCAATAGCTCGTCATCGGCAGGTAGCGAAGGTGGCGTTCAGCAGATGTAATATACGGAGAGGAAATACACAATAAAAACGCTAAGGGACTGTTCTAAATAATGATTTTAGAATTGTCTCTTAGCGCTTTTTGTTATAGCATGATAGTTCTTTTTCAAAAAATTTATATGCTCCACCTAATCTGTGCTGATAGGTCGTTTTTCCAAGAGGAGGATATTTGGTCTAAACGTGAAGATATACTTTGCCGATTGAAATATTTGACAGAGGATAGACGCATAGAAAATACAAAGTTGCTTTTTATGCTCCAATTAAATAGCAAGGTTTCGCTCACGCCATGGTAGCAAAACATTGCCATGCTCATTGTTCGTAACAACTGGGGTTGATAAGCATAGAGTCGCGTTTCGTAATCGTCTGTAAAGAAAGTTGCAAGAGAATATTTCAAATTGAAGCGCTTTGTAGGTTGCCATGTAGCGCGAGTTGATAGCATGCCACCATACTGTCGTTGCCCCGTTTGCGTGGTATAAACACTTGCATCCAATTGCGCATTCACACAAAATTTTGAACTTTTCCACTCCGAAGCCACATGCGCCTTATGGCTGGTTCTATATTCAAGTGCTTTGCCGTTGGACATGTTCAACGTATGTTGTTTGGTCTTTAGCTGATAACGTAACAAAAAGTTCCATGTATTCGATGCCATATAGCGTGTTTGTATGCTTATTGCCAAGCCCTTTGAACGGGATAATGCAGCATTATAGGTGGGCTTGGGAAACATAAAGACATCTGCATAACCACTTACCTCTATGTTTCGATTTAACAAAAGATGCGTGCTAAGCATTGTTCCCACCTCGTTTGCTGCCCTACTACCTTGTTGCAATGGTCTACCATATAAACTAACGAATTGGGATGAAAAACATCGGGTTTGTAAGGATATATGCGAATAGTAGCCAAGTCTGTAAATAAGGTTATGCACAACTGCCATGTTGCCTTTTTTATCTATAGCACACTCGCCATTGGCTGCCACATGTTTACGATTTACATAGTATGACACAGAAGCTACATGGGCCACCTTCCCTCTAAAATAAGAACTATTGTAATACCGCTCCACAGGGAATAATGGCTTATTATACACATTTATGCATTCGTTTAATTCAATGCCCCAACATTGTTTTTGCAGACTTACGGATGTGCCACACGTAAGGCTACCCAAGCAACGACGCATATTTATCTCCGCGAGTGTACGATGCAAGCCAGACTGCTGCAACGTAACTGCAGTGTCGCCTGTAACGTTTAATCTTGCATCTAAACGACGATAAGAGGCGAATGCCGACAATTGCCAACCTTTGTTCATCTTCAGCGAAAAAGCCATGCCTCTAAAGTAATTTGCCTCATCGCTTGATGTATGAGGCTTGAAAGTCATTGGTTGCCTATTGCTTGCTACATCTGCATTGCGCAGCATAAATCCACCTTTACCATATATCAGTCCGTTTGCTGCATACACTTGGAAATCGCCTATAATTAGTCCCCAGTTAGTAGGCTTAGGACGCAGGTATACATATCCCGACCAATAATCATAGGGATAAAATCCTTGTTTGCATACGGGTTCACCGGCATCTTTCTCTAAGGTTAATCCATACATGGCTTCTCTGCCTTTTTGGTATCGATAGCGTACTATATGGTGTAACGAATTGCCCACATAATAGTTTGTAGCAGTGGGGTGTTGGGGCTGATAATATCCCTTGCGCTTATAAAAGGGAACGTCTACCCTACTCTCTATTTCGTGTCTACCCGCTGTTAAGCACTCTCTTACCAAACGCCAACCCTTTGCTCTTTGGCTTGGCTGGTACTGCCTTGCATAAGCCGAGTCGCATCGTAAAAACAGCGACAAGCGACATCGAGTATAATAATCCATACCACTCACTAATTGCAATTCGCCAAGCGACAGGTAGCCATGCTTGCGTTCTCTGTAACTAAGCAATGAGTCGATTTGTTCCTCTGTAAGAAATGGTAGATCGCTTAACTCGTCCTTCCCCACCAAGTTTATTTGCCACGGATTTTGCGCCACATACTCCAACCATTCACGCTCTGTTTCGTTCGCCACTGCGTTTTCTTCATCCCCCTCCGCATCTAAATACGACGTTACAAATTCGCCCCACGTCATATAAGGTTCATCAAGCACTTGAGCATGGGATATGCCTATACTCAACAACAAGAAAAGAAACAATGTGAGGGATTGCTTCATAGTATTGAGATTTAAGATTATGAGTAAGCACACAAGTTACGTTGTGTACTTACTCATTTTTGCTGAGATGTGATTATTGGAGAATAAAGGCAAAAAACTATTGTTATTGTTCTAAATAATCACTATTGAACTTTTCTTTATCTTTCACTTCACTCTCAACATTCCACAAATGAAGATCCTTATCAAGATAAAGATTATAAAAAGCGCGAGGTGATGTATAAATGTAAACATCAGTCTTTCTACTGGATTCTACGAATGCCTTTCCGTGTAGACAATCTACCATATCTACGCTCTTTATATATGATTTATAACTATAATTCGTTATCTGAGACACCCAAAACTTGTGCGTCAAATGTTTCAGTTCTTTACAATCAGAATTATAACTATAGGTTATGCAATTCTCAATAATATAAGGAGAGGTAGTTTCTGAAAACTTGAGTTTATCAGACTGTTTTTTAGGAAACATTTCAAAATTGCAATCAACGAATAAGTTCATCTTGTAGGGACAACCTATACTTTTACTTGCACGAGGAGGAATACATATAATTTTAGGATCACGAAACTTTATATTATCATAATAGTCATAAGCTTTTCCGTTAGATATAACGAAGCACTCAGGGAGATAAACATAGAGATTCCGGTCGGTAAGATTTTTCATATCAAACCCAACATTTCCTCCCTTATCCCAAAAATTATAGGATACTGCACAGTCATTATTCGTACCGACATAAGGACTATCTTCGTTATCTGTATTCATGTGTTTCAACGAGTTTTCTGCATCCAATTGGCAAACTTGATAGTATAATTCTGCAGAACATGAGGTGATGAATAAAGTCAAAAAAACAATAATACCACAATATAATAAGATTTTCTTCATAGTTAAATTTGTTAGGTAAATAAACAACTTGGTTATTTTCAAAACTTTGTTTTAAAATATAGCTCAACTCTTCACTATAAGCAATAACATGCAAAGTAAAAAGTAATCAATATAATAATACGATAGCTAAAATCGGCATTATTTTTTATATGACCAAATATTATTATAACAAAATCCTTCTTAAACACTTTCAGTATCTAATTTTTTGAAAATAGCATGAAAGCACCTTTAAACTTATTGATACAAAAAAGGTTCTTAGACTTTCATCTAAGAACCTTGCGGTGTGTACGGGACTCGAACCCGTGACCCCATGCGTGACAGGCATGTATTCTAACCAGCTGAACTAACACACCATTGCGTGAGCTTTATTTCTCATTTGCGATTGCAAAGGTACAACATTTTTTGTAACCTACAAACAAATTCAAAGTTTTTTTATGCTTTATCGTAAAAAAACAGCAAAAGAAATAGCAAATAGGTAATAAATAGGGCTTATTTTACGTGCGTTGAACTTGAAAGATAAAAAAGCAGATGGTATATCTAACTGGATATACCATCTGCTTGTATCACGCTGATGCGCTTAGTACATTTGTATTATTGAGTGCTTAGCACTCATGATATGGACTACTACTTTGCTCCATCCTTTTCGCTGAAATCGGTAGGACGCATTGATACTGTAATGCAGTTGTTTTGCTTGAGTAGCACGTTATTTACAAAGTCTTGAATATCCTTTGATGTTACGCTCTTAAGCACTGCATCGTAGCCAGTGTGTGCGTCTTTGCCCCATGTAGTTTTGCTATAAATGAGGTTGTTCCAATAGCTATTTTTCTTTTGACTATCGGCATAATCCTTCAATTCGAAAGCAAGCACCTTTTCGAGTTCATCGGCCGTAACGCCATGAGCTGAAATGTCTTCAATTCCTTGCTTCATAAGCAAGAGGGCTGAATCGAGTTTAGCGGGTTTAACAGGACATTGTACAATAACAGTATAATCGTCCTTAGCACCAAATGTAAGTTTGGCATCGGCAAACACACTGTATGCAATACCTGCATCCTCACGTATGCTCTTGAGGTAACGTTGTGTAAGCACAGAACCTAAGGCATTGATTATAGCAGCCTGCTTTTGTGAGTAGGGTTGCAAACCATGCCATACCTGGAAGATGATGGCTTGTGGTGTCTCCATCTTACGGAAGAAGTGGTTATTAACCACGCCATTTGCCATATCAAAATGCAAATCATTATATGCTTCGCGCTTCTTCACGCCTTTGAGCGGAGCTATATATTGCTCAGTAAATTCGCGCAAAGAGTCTACGTTGATTGCACCCGTAAAGTAGAAATCGAAATCGCCCGCAGCATTGTAACGTTCAGCATATAGACTCTTGATAGTTTCGTAATTGGCTTTGTCAAGGTCGGCTATTTTAACGCTTGCTCTGTAAGGGTTGTGACCATAGAGTGTTGCAGTTAGCGAGTCTGAGAATACCTTCATAGGTTGCTTGCCTGCATTTTCGAGCGATGTGCGAAGGGTGCTAATGGTACTCTTAAATGCTTCGGGGTCGTTGCATGGAGCTTGGAAGCGTAAGTAGATAAGTTCAAAGAGTGTACGAAGGTCTTTAGGAGTTGAACTACCCTCTAATAGCTCCGACATGTTGTTCAAATCAATATCGCAAGATACTTGTTTGCTTGCCAACTTCTTTTGCAACTCTGTGCTTGTAAAGTTGCCTAAACCCGTAGACGACATAACGATAGGCATAAGTTTGGCATTTGAGGGATCCTTTTTGATGATTGCATATTTGCCACCAAAACTTGATGCACTGAATGTTATGTTAGAGTCATCAAAGTCGGTTTGCTTAAAGAATACACGTGCACCATTAGATAAAGTCCAACAAGTATAACCAAAATCGGCTTTGCTCTCCTTTTGTATCTTACCCTTCTTGGGCAAAACGGGAACGAGTGGTTCGTTCTTTACATTGTCTACATAAGCTTCTACCTTAGCTTGTTTAGCTGCGTTAATAGCTTGTTTTAGGTCGTCGGCTGTGGGTATTGTAACGCCTTCCTTTTCGGGATACATAGCCAAACATACAAAGTTTGTATCGGTACGTGCTGTAAGTTCCTTAAACAAGCCAGAGGCCATTTCTGTTGTTGCATGCATTTTGCCAAGTTGGGTGGCAAGCATTTTGTATGTGTTGTACTCAACCTCTATTGAGGGGATAGGCTCGTTCTCTAAGAAATTGCGAACGTATTGTGGAACGTAATAATCGTTCTTTTGCTTGTCGCGATTGTTATAGATTTTTTCAAGCGAGCTAAGGAATGATTCGCTCTCACGGTTTATCTCAGTGCCTGTAAAGCCATATTGGTCTACGCGCTTCACCTCCTTCATTACCGCCTCAACAGCCTCTTTATCCTTACCTGGTTTGGGTACTATGGCTATAGTAAATGCGTCCTTCGTTTTGGCCAAGATATAGTGGTCGTCGTCTGCTCCTGCATATATAAAGGGAGCATCAGACTTTTGGCTAATTTCGTTAAGACGAGAATTGAAAGCATTAACTGCCATCGACTTGATGTAGTTTACTGAGAAGTAAGCTGCCGTATTTTTAAACTCTGAAGGCACTAAAGCATCGTGCTTAAACATGAGCTGAATAACCATTTGGCCTTGCTCTTTGTCCTTGTCTATCACATAGATAGGAGTATCGTTGTCGGGCACAGGATAGTGTTCGTATTTGGCTGCATTCTCGGGCATTTTAATGTCGGCGAACATTTGCTTTATCTTGGCTTCAACCTTGTCTACATCAATGTCGCCTACCACAACGATGCCTTGAAGGTCGGGGCGATACCATTTTTCGTAATAAGCTCGCAGCTCTGCTGGTTTGAAGTTATCAACAACGCTCATCAAGCCAATAGGGTAACGGTGACCATAACGTGAGCCAGGATAAAGTGTGGCCAAATTACGCTCAAACATACGTCCTGACGCACTGCTACGCATACGCCATTCTTCGTGGATAACACCACGCTCTTTGTCGATTTCGGCAGGCGAGAGAGTTAAGCAGTCAGACCAATCGTGCAGGATGAGCAAGCATGAGTCTACATTATTTTCGGTTACAGGCACATCGTCAATGTTGTAAACGGTTTCGTCGGTTGTGGTGTAAGCATTGAGGTTTTGACCAAACTTTACACCTATGCGCTCGCAATACTTGGTGAGTGCATCGCCTGGGAAGTGCGTTGTTCCATTGAAACACATGTGCTCAAGGAAGTGAGCTAAACCACGTTGGTTCTCTTCCTCTTGAACCGAACCTACCTTTTGCGCAATGTAGAAGTTTGCACGATTTTCAGGCAGATTGTTGTGGCGGATGTAATAAGTCAAGCCATTAGGTAGCTTGCCCATACGAACCGCTGGATCTGTTGGTATAGTGGGCATTTGCTGCTGTTGAGCCAACATAGGCATAGCAATAAAAGCCAATACCAAAAGACATACTTGTTTGATTTTATTCATAAGTATAGTGTTTTGATAAGATTGTGTTGCATGATGTTAAGGAGGTGTTCTAAATTAATGATGAATACCTACTTAATATTTGCAAATTTACACTTTTTTGATTTAGTATATCAATATCGCAATGGAAACAAATTGTAATTTTGCAATTATTATGAATACGAAACGCAATAACTTTATATTCCTTACACAAGCCCCTGTACATAGGGTGATACATACAATGGCTGTGCCTACAATCATCTCCATGTTGGTAACAAGCCTTTACAACATGGCAGACACTTTCTTCGTGAGCAAAATAAACACACAATGCACCGCTGCTGTGGGCATTGTGTTTGCCATTATGTCGGTGATACAAGCCATTGGCTTTTTCTTTGGGCATGGATCGGGCAATTATATGTCGCGCCATTTGGGAGCAAAGGATTATAAGTCGGCACGAATCATGTCGGCCACGGGATTTTGCTATAGCTTTGGTATGGGACTACTGATTGCTATTGTGGGCCACTTTTGTCTGTCAGACCTTGCTATTGCCTTAGGCGCCACCCCTACCATTCTGCCTTATGCCAAAAGGTACTTGGGCATTTTGCTACTCGCCACCCCATTTATGACTACGGCGCTGACCATGAACAACCAAATGCGTTTTCAAGGCAACGCTGCTTTTGCAATGGTGGGTATTTTAACTGGAGCCATACTCAACGTAGTGCTTGACCCCATCTTTATTTTTGCATTCGGTATGGGGATTGACGGAGCTGCCTGGGCCACAGTAGTGAGCCAAACGTGCAGTTTTTTTGTATTACTTTATATGACACGAAAAAACGGAGGCATACGCATAGACCTACACAACTTTTCGCCCCGTTTGTCGCTCATTAAAGAAATTATTTATGGCGGAACGCCTTCGCTATCGCGCCAAGGACTTGCAGCCTTCTCTACCACGGCTCTTAACCTTGCAGCGGGTGCATACGGCGATGCAGCCATTGCGGGCATGAGCATCGTTACGCGCTACTGCTTCTTTATGTTTGCTATTATTATTGGGTTGGGACAAGGTTTTCAGCCTCTTTGTGGTTTTTGCTATGGAGCGAAATTGTACGAAAGAGTTAAGCAAGGCTATCTTTACTGCATTAAAGTAGGCACGATTTTTTTGGTCGTTTGTGCAGTTCTTTCTTTTTGTTTTGCCAAAGAGATTGTGGCAATGTTTCGCAACGACCCTGAAGTTATAGTAGTTGGCACTGTTGCTCTAAAATGGCAACTGCTCACCTTTGTATTGCTACCAACCATAGGGCTGACCAACATGCTTATGCAAACAATACGCAAGCCCATACAAGCCAACATTGTGGCTGCTGCCCGTAGCGGTTTATTTTTTATTCCATTGGTATTGATACTTCCACATTTTATAGGTTTACTTGGAGTGGAAATGTGCCAAGCTTTAAGCGATATTTGCTCCTTTAGCACTTGTGTCCCCATCGCTTACCTTGCCTTTAAGGAGATGAAGAAGAAAGAGAGCAATGACATTAAACAATAAACACCCATTGACGGAATTAATTTAAGTTGAAGAAATATGAATAAAGGTTGCACATATCATTGATTATTAGCAACTTACAGAGCAGCTTTTGATTATCAAAAACTATGCAAAGATAACGCATGGCTTGTTTGCTAGAATTATTGGTAAAATTGGTGCATTTACCATTCTGCAATATGTAAACTTTATCAGCAACAAGCCCATCGGCAGAATTAGGTATGCACTAATTTAATTCCGCCAATGGGTAATAAACATATATGAATGTATTGTTGTCTGGTAAAACTCAAAAGAGCATAAAAATCCTTCCCGAAGCCCTGTAAAATAGAACTTCGGGAAGGATTTTTTCAAAAGTAAGCCCCTACCAAAAGATTATGCAAGTAATCCATTACATTCATTTCATTATATTTTTGTTTGAATAATTGAGCTATAAGGTAAGTCCCGAAGGGACGATATAACATAGGATAGGGGCTTGCCCCTATCTATATTTACATTCGCAGCATTTACATTCCCCCTCTCCCTTCTTGGGGAGAGGGGTGGACGCACACGTTGTGTGTGCGGACGGGGTGAGGGGATAAGTTGATGTATTATTGTTTTCAAACATTTACATGGTATATTCTTTCACCCCACTCCCCTGCAAACCTCTTGGGGTTGCTGCCCCTCTCCCCTCAAGGTGAGAGGGGGATAGTCATGCAACTCATTAATAAAATGGGTACGATAGGGGCAAGCCCCTATCCTCTGATATGTCGTCCCTACAGGACTTGCAACATAGCTTATTATTTAGATGGATAGATGGAAAAAGATACAATAGATTTATAGCCTAATTATATAAGTAAACAATTACATTCATTTCTATTGCTTTCCGGTGAAACTCAAAGGATTTTTTCAAAAGTTTTACCGGACTGCAATAATAAGGATGATAAATGTAGGATTTAGCTTATACCAATTGCACATCGTACGATACAAAAAAACGGCTGACAATGGAATTTTCCACTATCAGCCATTTTTATATTAAATAGCGTAATGACTATTGTTTAGAAATACGCAATGTGTAGGTCATGGGCTTATTGGGCACATAGTACATAGGGAGTGTGCCTACATCCTGACCACATGAGGCATTGCCTATACCACGCATAGCAGCATCGAGGTGAAGTACATTGTAGGCCGCGGGTTTGAGGTCCCAATAGTGAGAAGCATTCATTAACTGCTCATCGGTGTAAGGAATAACTGAGAAGTTTACCTTGCCTTCGGTTTGTATCTTCACACCAAAACCTGTTTTATCGGTAAGCGTGAGTTCACGTAGCTCTTCGCGGTTGCCTGTGCTTTGTGGTTTCATGTTAGGCTCTATCATGTCAGTAACTGTGGTATGATATCGTCCTAAGATAACGCCGTCACGACGGTCGCACGCATTCTCCCAAGGACCAAGTGCATAGTAATTAACCATTGAGAGCGAAGAATCAAGTTTGCACACAAGTCCTGCACGGCGGAGGTCGGCTGTATGCGGAGTGAATGTTGCTTTTACGTCTACTATTCCTTGTGGATAGATAACGTAGTCAATTGCTGTGTTGCAAAGCGAACCCTTACGAAGAGTTTTTACAACAGTAGCACCATTTGCCTCTTCAACACGGATTGTGCCTTTGGCTTCGAGGCCGTTGGCAGTATAGCCATAACGATCGTTCTCAATCCAACGATGGTTGCTATACTCAAATCCTTCGCCATTGCTCAGAATGTCGCGTCCGTTCAGTGCAAGCGATGTGAGACGGGCTGTTTCGTTGTCAAAGGTGAGTTGGATGTTGCTATTGCCAACAACAGTTTTGTCGAGCGATGCCGTTTGCAGCATAGCGGGCGCCTTGGTATCAGCACTGATGGGAGCCAATGCACCACGATTGACAAGCGTGAACTGCTTGAACGCTGCTTCGTGACCTGCTGCAGCATAGTTGGTGGCATTGTGGTAGAGCATGTGCAAGTTAAGCATTATCTCTTGGCCTGCTTCTTTGGCTTTTTGCAAATTTGCTTTGCTTAATTTCAGCGTAACAATTGTACTATCGCCAGGGGTTACTGCTGGTAGTTTTACCGTGCGAGTGCTAACAACATTGCCATTATTTACCACATCATAACGAAGGTCCATGCCGCTGAATGTCTGAAAATCGTAGGCATTTTTCAATACTACGTTAGCCGTATTCTTAACCATGTCTACGGCACCAAGGCGGAATTTTACAAACTGGTGAACGGCCTTTACCTCCTTGAGTTTAGCACTCTCATTACGCGATGAAGGAATAATGCCATTGCAACAGAAGTTGCCTTGGTGAGGACCTGGATAGTCGTAACCTGTTGTAAGGCGGTAAATGCCCTTCTTCATGAGTTGTGGATTGTAGATAGACTGGTCTACCCAATCCCATACACATCCACCGATAGTGGCATTTGAGTGTTCAATTATATCCCAATATTTATCAAAATTACCAATGGCATTACCCATGGCATGTGCATACTCGCAGATAAACATTGGTTTGTCGAGGTTGGATGTGTTTTGGTGCATCCATGCCATGCCTGGATACATCTTTGAATAGAAGTCTGAGTACTTGCCACCACCATAAGGACCGCTTACACGGGTTCCTTCGTAATGCACAGGGCGATTATCGAGTTTTTTTGCTGCTTCATAACAATACTTGAAGTTCTCGCCCGAACCGCTTTCATTGCCCAAACTCCACATCACAACACAGGGGTGATTGCGGTCGCGCAATACCATGCGATCAATACGATCGACAAAGGCTGGTATCCAACTTTTGCGATCTGATATGCTCTGGTTGGCGTGGTCTTCAAGGTCGGCCTCGTCTACTGTATATAAGCCATAATAGTCGTACATGGCATACATGCGATAGTCGTTAGGATAGTGTGAGGTGCGGATGGTGTTGATGTTGTTCTGCTTCATCAATGTTACATCACGCAACATTTCGTCTAACGTTACGGCACGTCCATGAATGGGCGAAGTGTCGTGGCGATTGACGCCCTTTAGGAACACGCGCTTGTTATTTACATAAAGCAAAGAGTTCTTTATTTCAATTTTGCGCAAACCTACTTTGGTTGCAAATGCCATTTCGTCGTTGCCCTGAGCATTTTTCTGTACAATGCAAAGGGTATAGAGATGAGGCATTTCGGCACTCCAAAGTTGCGGATTATCAACAGTGAAAGCTACATGAGTTTCTGCTCCATCGGCGGTATTGAAGTTAGGTAATTGCTTTTCGCCAATAAGTTTGCCATTGGGCGCATAAAGTTTTGCCACTACCTGTTTGGTGGTTTGCTCTTTGTCGCGATTATCGAAAGTAAGTTCTACATCAACATCGGCTTTGGTAGCTTGATTGTTGCCGTCGAAGCTGATGTTTGAGGTAACATAATGATCGCGCACGGCAGCCTTAGGCGTGTTGAACAGATATACCTCACGGAAGATGCCGCTCATGCGGAACATGTCTTGACACTCAAGATATGAACCATCACTCCAACGGAATACTTGCACGGCTAAGCGGTTTTCTGCTCCTTTTTTGAGATATTTGGTTATATCAAACTCTGTTACATTGTTGGCTCCTTGTGTATAACCTACATATTGACCATTGAGCCAAACGAATGCTGCTGAATAGATGCCACCAAAGTGGATAAAGGTGCGGCGACCATCCCACGCTTCGGGCACACTAAAGGTACGAACATACGAGCCTACGGGGTCGATGCCATAGTTCTTACCGCCATCGTTATATCCTGGACGTGCCTTAATGAAAGGAGGTGTGTTGGCATGCGGATACTCTACATTGCAATAAAGGGGCTTGTCATATCCTTGCATCTCCCAATTGGAAGGTACGGGGATGGTATCCCAGGCGCTCACATCATAATCGGTCTTCCAAAAGTCGAGCGGACGCTGTGAGGGCTCTGGTACGAAATGGAATTTCCAGGTGCCATTGAGCGATATAAATTGCGTGGTTTGAGGGGCTGTCCATGGAGTGTTGTAGCGTGCCTTATCTGCCATCAACTCTTGCTCTGAAGCATAAGGGATGTAGGTGGCTACTCCTTTTTCTTTGTTCTCGGCAAAGATTGTCTCGTCTTCCCAATAAGGTGACTTTATCTTGGGTTTCTCCACCTGCTCAAACGTAAACCATGCGTTTGGGTCTTTTGCATTGTAGGCAATGCTCTTTAGCTGCCCATCTTTGAGCGCATACATTTTGTCGGCTTTTGACTTTCCTACAGAGCGTATGATATACGTGCCAACGTGTCCGGCTACTGGCTCAAACTTAAACTGCGCATTGTTCCATACACCCTCGTCGGCTGGCCATTGAAGCAAATAGTCTATGGAAGCATTGCCACCACCATCATCAAAGTTTTGGGTATAAAAGGCATTACTTACCACACGACGATTGAGGTCGAGCATCTTAATGTTCCAATACTGACCACGATTTTTTACATCTGCTTTTTCGGCTACAATACGTGCATTGTTCTCGCCCGAATCGCCATTGCCAAGCACATAATCTGCATTCTTTGCAGAGCGTATGCGATAGGTTAAATCGGTATCAAAACCCGAATGTGTGGCTTGTGAAATAGTAAACAGAGTTGCCTTGTTGCCTACGGCTTTGCTCTTATCTATCAGCACAACTTGGTTGCCCTGAACAGCAGCAACCTTTGTAGGGTTGTTAGCGGGAACAAGATGGTAGGCATTGCCATCTGATGCCACAACTTTCCATAATTGCGCCTCGTCAGACCCATTGTTCTCTCCTTGCTCCAAGGCATTGCCCTCTGTGCGAATGGCCTTGTTGGTAAATGGGTTGATAAAACGCCACGAACCCGAAAGTTCGCTTACCACAAAATGTTGGTTTGTTTTCTCTTCGTCGAGTTTGCTAAGCACCACCTGTCCCTTAGAGTCGATGTCTATCACCTGCCCTTTCAGAGACGACACAAGGTGGTACAACACACCCGGCCTAAACTCTTGCGCATTGGTCCCGCTTATGCTGCAAAACAATAGCAACAACAAACAGAGCCAACGGCATACATTGTGTTCTCTTCTCATCGATATTTTTATTAATTATTATTCGCTATTTGAATAGATGATTTTTGTTGAAATACACCATCTTGGCAATTAACGTTGTGCTAACTGAATGCAATAAATGTTTGCTTTTAATTGCTGAGGTGCAGTCTATTTTATGTTTTATGCAAAGGTAACGAATAAAAATTAAATGAATTGGCTATGCACATATTTTACATACGTATATGTTGTAGTTCACTGGTTGATTAGCTTATATTTCAGTCCACGTTTATATTTTACAAATCGTCCATATCTCCACAAAGTATCAATGTGTAAGAAAAGTGCTTCTTGAATATGCTTTGACCTATAGTGGCTCAATACACCAAGATAGCTATTCACCACCGAGAGTGCATGCTGCGGTGAATACTCATAAAATAAGTGCGGTGTTTTTCGCTGCATACGTTTTAAGGTAGCGTTAGAAACATATCTACGCCATGGTTTGAGGTATGCACCAAGATTTACCTATTTCAACGGGAAACTGCATCACCAAATGTTTGTCTGAAACATGCTCTATCATAACGCCTTCTGTTGTGTACTTTTCGAGATTGCTCACTGGGAAACCAACAAAAGCTACCGATTGCTCTATACCCTTTACATGGCGGTGAGTTACTTTATATTCGCTGATGAACCGATGACATAGCCACGCACTAACCTCATAACATCTCAAGAAGTTTCCCTCTTTAAACATGTTCATCTTGTGCCAATCTTCTATGTTGTCTCGTTGTTTTTCTATTGCTAATATGTCTTTTATTCCTGCCATATCTTTGGGCATTGTTTTTGTAAAATATAAATACGATGGGACAACAGGGGCACATGTCCTAAAGGACACGTTCTGTGCCCCTGCCGCCCCATCGTATTTATATTTTTGGTTTCCTTTTTGGATTAATTCGTTCTTTATACTTTGTGCTTTCTTCTAAGATGCACGGAAATTCTGAACTACTGGCAAACAGCACGAACAGATTGACCATAGTAACGGTAGCTGTCGTTCGTGCTCACATAGCCGCTGTAGAAGTAGAGGTAGTACGAGTAGTAGCTGAGTTGGGCGAACTCGTCCAGAAGCTGCCGTAAGAACCCGCAAGGTAGAGGTCTGAGCCTTTGCGATAACCCGCAGCAGGGAAGAAAACTTGCTGGCCATTAGAACCTGTGACAAGGTAACCATTTACAGAGGTATTGTTGTAATTGCTCTGCCATTCCCAAGTGCAATATTCTTGGAGTTCGCACATTTCTTTGTAAGTAGGCATGCGAGTGCCTTCACCCCAATTGGCAGTGGCTGCATCTTCTGACGAAGTGAGGTTGCCGCTGTGATAACGGTCATACCAAGTGGAATTGTCACTATCGTAGCTTGATTTGGTGGTAGTTTCGCCCCAGGCATAATAGTTGCCGTAGTCGGTTTCGGTTGCTGCACCTACGTTGCAGGTTGCCCAATATAAGCCAGAAGGAAGACCAAGATTTACGAAAATGTGGCCATTTACAATCTTTTGATATTTTCCGAATTCTTCTTTATCACCAAGTGTGGTGATGCTTTGTACATTGCTATAAAATACGTTGTTGAGCAATTTAACGTATGTGCGGTAGTAATATTTGTTCCCTTTCAACAACCCCTTTACTGATATGTTGTAAGTGCCCATAGAACTACCTAATGTTTGGCATGTAGCATTCTCAATGGTGGGTTGGTCGGTTTCGGTTGAATAGCATACACCAATTGTTGGAGTAACGGATAGAGTTTTTATGCCATCCTTCATGCTAACCGATGCTTTTGCCTCGAACGTGCGTTCGGTAACGCCAACTGCCGACGAAGTGTTGATAGAGTAAAGCCATTCGCCTACCGAAAAAGATACGGAGTCAATATCGCTTGAACTCATCACTGTTACATCGCCACCTTTTTTCCACACATATACATTGTGCTGTGCATAGGCTGCTGATGATATGAACAACAGCAAGAGAGTAAATAATTGAGTAAAAAGTTTATTCATAATATCAATGTTTTTTTATTTATATGTACTAAGATTTATCTAAGCCTTCTGAACTTCGATAGCTAAAACAATTTTATCTGCTTTAGCACATTTGCTTAGTGTTTAACAAACTTGTAGCTTATGCCTCTTTGTGTGCGAACTACATAAACGCCTTTGGGCAATGCACCAAGCGAAAGAGCTGCCGTGCCATCGGCTGATGTTAGGGTGGTTTGCTGCAATGTGCCGTTAAGGGCATACAGACTCACTCGCACACCCGTTTGCAAGCCAGATGCTTTTATCTGATTTTGCCCTACCGAAAACACAACGTGTGCATCGCTTTTTGCCGTGGTGGGAGCAACAACTGAATTTACGATGCCACTCTCAAACATCACCTTTTTCACTGCGTCGTAAGCATAGCTCACATCGTTACTACCATCGGTGGATATGATAAGTTCATCTC
>ERZ808240.2307-NODE-2307-length-21249-cov-26.431632_pt1 | contig 21249 bp, 16 predicted proteins | sample MGYA00521084_ERZ808240 | MGnify/ENA primary metagenome ERZ808240 (study PRJEB31516, sample SAMN03275571) | gut metagenome | biome: mammalia-associated habitat; material: feces | host: Papio cynocephalus | place: Kenya | collected 2012-08-06 ...
AGACTAAGTGAAGTCGGAAGTCGAAAGCTAGAAGTCGGAAGCTAGAAGTCGGAAGTCGGAAGTCGGAAGCTAGAAGTCGGAAGTTCTTTAAAGGAATCCTACAAAAAAAATAGAAGTCCATTAAAGGAATCCATTAAACTATAAAATAAGAAAACAAAAATAGGAAACAAGAAAATAAGTAGAAACAAGAAAATAAATAGAAAATAAGAAAATAAATAGAAAATAAGAAATGGCAAAATTAGTAATCAATTCCTACGAGGAATTTGCTTCTCACCTGGGTGAGAAGTTAGGCGAGTCAGACTGGTTGCAGATTGACCAGGACCGCATCAACAAGTTCGCAGACGCAACTCTCGACCCACAGTGGATTCACGTGGACGTGGAGCGCGCCAAGGTGGAGAGTCCTTACCATAGCACCATCGCTCATGGCTACCTCACCCTCTCTGTGTTGCCTTATCTCTGGCAACAGATCTTGGAGGTGAACAACCTGAAGATGCTCGTAAACTACGGAATGGACAAGATGAAGTTCGGACAGCCAGTCATCACAGGCTCACGCATTCGTCTCGTGGCTACACTCCACGACATCCAGAACCTGCGCGGCATCTGCAAGACCAGCATCAAGTTCGACATTGAAATCGAAGGACAGCGCAAGCCAGCTCTCTCCGGCATTGCTTCTTTCCTCTATTATTTCAACAACTAATTCTGGGAACTCCAAAGTTTTTTGAGTATAAACAACGGTGGGTCCTTCTTCTTAAATCGCATACAGGTTAGAGAAGAAGGACTTCATTTTTATCATTCTATAAAAAATATTTTATCATTCAAATAAAATATGGCAGCAGGAAAATGGATAGGCGGATTCCTCGGTTTCATCACCGCAGGTCCGCTGGGAGCACTCGCAGGATTCGCCCTAGGCTCACTTTTCGACCATGGGCTCGACGAGGTGAACAAGCCTGGCAACGAGGGCTACAACAACAGAGAATACGACAACGCCTACGACGCTTACAGCGGCAGGAAAAACTACCAAAGCAACCCATTCGGCAATCAGCAGCGTGCCTACGAGGGCGAGCGCAACAGCTTTATGTTCTCGCTCCTGGTACTCTCCTCTTACATCATCAACGCCGACGGCAAGATTATGCACTCCGAGATGGAGCTGGTGCGCAGATTCTTGCAGCAGAACTTCGGCGAGGCTGCCAAGAAGCAGGGCGAGGAAATCCTGCTGAAACTCTTTGAGCAGCAAAAGCGCATGGGAATGCAACAGTATCGCAGCGTGATACAAGACAGTTGCCACCAGATAAGGGCGAACATGATGTATGAGCAGCGCCTACAACTGCTCAACTTCCTCGTGATGATAGCCCAGGCAGACGACGTGGTGACCATCGAAGAGGTGCAAGCCCTGAAGGAAGTGGCCATCCACATGGGACTGGAAGCCTCCGACGTGGACCAAATGCTCGGAATGTACGGCGGAAGCAGAAGAAATGGAGGCAACGGCTCAGCCTCATCAACCGAGACATCGCTTGAGGATGCTTACCGAATCTTGGGCGTAAGCCCATCGGCAACCAACGACGAGGTGAAGGCTGCCTATCGCAAGATGGCCTTGAAGCACCACCCCGACAAGGTGGCAGCCCTGGGAGAGGACGTAAGAAAAGCCGCAGAAAAGAAATTCCAGGAAATAAACGATGCTAAAGACCGCATCTACAAAGCAAGGGGATTATAAAAAAAGCTCAAGAGCAGCAAAATGCTACTCTTGAGCCTTTTTATTTATACACAGTAAAAAATCCTCTTAACTCAGACTTCTGATTTCAGATTTCAGATTTCTGACTTCAGACTTCTGACTTCTAATTTCAGATTTCAGATTTCTGACATTATTCAGCGTCCTCAGCCTTCTTGCGGCGAGAAACACGCTTGCGCTTTGGCTTCTCCTCGGTGTTAGGAGTCTCAATCTTCACACCTGCCAACTCAGGGTCGATGAGGATACGGCCGCAGTACTCACAAGGGATAATCTTCTTGTGCATCTTAATATCCAACTGGCGCTGAGGTGGAATCTTGTTGAAGCAACCACCACAAGCATCACGCTGCACATATACAATGCCCAAACCATTGCGGGCACCCTTGCGGATACGCTTGAAGCTAGCGAGCAAACGTGGCTCAATCTTCTTCTCTAGCTCCAGGGCCTTCTCCTTCAGACGCTCCTCCTCCTCGCGAGTCTCCTCCAGGATGTCGTCCAGCTCGGCGCGCTTCTCCACCAATCCGTGCTCACGGTCGGCCTTCTGCTCCTCTGCCTTGTGCAAGTCGTACTCACGCTCTCGAATCTTCTGCTGACCCTCGCGAATCTTCTTGTTGCAAAGCTCGATTTCCAACTCCTGGAACTCAATCTCCTTGCTCAAGGTGTCGTACTCACGGTTGTTGCTCACAGTGTCAAGCTGCTTGTGGTAACGCTCCAAGCTAGCCTGTGCATCAGCAATCTCAGCCTGCTTCTGAGCCACAGCCTTGTCGAAAGACTCAATCTCGTGCTGAATGTTCTCGATACGGGTGGTGAGACCCGCAATCTCGTCTTCCAAGTCCTGAACTTCGAGAGGAAGCTCACCTCTCAACTCACGGTTCTCGTCGATTCCAGACAAGGTAACCTGGAGCTGGTAAAGAGCCTTCAACTTCTCTTCTACTGTCAAATCTGTAGGATCTTTCTTTGCCATAATTCCTTTATTTATATTTTAAAAAGTTTATTCTTTTGCCACGGACGACACGTTTTTCTGCATTCTGCCGAATTTTTCTGCATTCTGCCGAATTCATTCTGCCGAATTTCTTTTTCTTCATTCTGCCGAATTTCTTTTTCTTTATTCTGCCGAATTTCTTTTTCTTCATTCTGCCGAATCCCTTGTTGGCGTAGCCTCCGTGTAATCCGCGTAATCCGTGCCTTATTTTATTCAACGCTGATGATTATCATTCGTGCCTTATTATTATCCAACACGGACGATTATCATCCGTCCTTTTTTATCATTTTTATCCCCAAGCCCTGATTTACAAGTAGATAATCGGGTTGGTGTTAATCTCAGAGATGAAGCACTTGGCCTCCGGGAAATTCTCCTCGATGATGCTCTTGAAGATTTCGCTGGTAAACTGCTCGCTCTGATAGTGACCGATGACGCAAATCTGAATCTCCTGCTCGTGGCCGAAGTACTCATGATAGCTCATCTCGCCCGTGATGAAAGCATCTGCCCCGGCGGCAATCGCATCGCCCAGCAAGAATGCGCCCGCACCTCCGCAGAGCGCCACCTTCTTGATAGGTCGGCGCAAGAGCTGGTTACACTGCACGCACTCCACGCCGAAACGCTCCCTGAGCATCAGCACCAAGTCGTCGGCGGCAATTCCCTCGGCAAAATGAGCCTTTACTTCGTCGGAAAGCTTGCCAGCCTGAGCTGCCTGCAGAATGTCTTCGTCGGAAATTTCGCCTATTACGCCATTTCCGCCTTTCACACCCAAGACCTCCTTCTCGCCGCCGAAGAACTGCACGTTCTTCAATCCCAGCTTCTCGGCAATCTTGAAATTCACACCGCCCGCAGCAGCATCCATGTTGGTGTGCATGGAGACGATGGTCACATCGTTCTTGATGGCCTTGCGCACCGTGCGCTGCACATAGTTCTCGTCGGAGATTCTCGCCAGCTTTCGGAAAATCAGCGGATGGTGGCTCACGATGAGGTTGCACCCCTTCCGGACGGCCTCATCCACCACAGCCTCGGTGACGTCAAGACACAACAATGCCCCTGACATTTCTACCGCCTCTGTCAATCCAACCTGCAAGCCGGCATTATCGTATCCTTCCTGCAGGGGCAGAGGCGCGTAATGTTCAAGGGCATCTACTACCTGTTTTATTTTCACGCTCCTATGTATATATAAATTCTTTGTTTATCTATTTTATCTATGTATAAATTCTTATTTTAGGTTGCAAAGTTAAGCATTTCTTGGCGATTTTGTACCGCACGAGGCGCTAGTTTAATCTTTTTTAATAAATAAAAGCAAAATAATGAGGTTTCCCTGAAAAATATTTGTCGAAAAGCAAGGCTAGTTGTAGATTTTTTATTATTTTTGCACACATATATTTAAGAATGAATCATCAATAGTATAGCTTATGTATCAACCAACATCACCTTGCGCCTTCGCACTCCCCGCAGAATGGGAGCCTCAGAGCGCCATCATGCTCACCTGGCCACACGCCGGAACAGACTGGAAGCCCTATCTCCGACAGATAACCAACACGTATCTGGAACTCTCGGACATCATCACCCGCTACGAGCACCTGCTGGTAGTGACCCCTATCGTGGAAAGTACCCGAAGCATGCTCGCCGAACGATTGTCGCCCGAGCAGATGAGCCGCGTCCACCTCTACGAGATGGACACCAACGACACTTGGGCGCGCGACCACGGTCCCATCAGCCTCGTATCCCGCAGCAAGCGAAACTCCTACATCATCCCTATCCATCTGCTCGACTTCAAGTTTAACGGATGGGGAGAGAAATTCGCATGGCAGAAAGACAACGCCATTAACTTGCAGCTATACTACCAAGGAGCATTCGATGCGGCGATGGAAAACCACCAGGGATTCGTGCTGGAGGGCGGAAGCATCGAGAGCGACGGCAAGGGGACGCTCTTCACCACGTCACAGTGCCTCCTGGCACCCCACCGCAACCAGCCTTTCACACGGGAGAACATCGACCAGCAGCTCAGAAACTTCTTCCACGTGCAACAGGTGGTTTGGCTCGACCACGGCAACCTGGTGGGCGACGACACCGACGGGCACATCGACACCATCGTGAGAGTGGCTCCGCACGACACCTTATTATATGTGGGGTGCGACGACCCAGAAGACGAGCAATACGAGGACTTCCAGGCACTGGAGAAGCAACTCAAAAAGCTGCTGAACTTCGAAGGCTACCCTTATCGCCTACTCAAGCTGCCAATGCCCGACGCAATCTACGACGAAGGCGACCGACTGACCACAGACAAGGCAAGCAAAGGCGACCGTCTGCCTGCCACATACGCTAACTTCCTGATTCTGAACGGCGCAGTGATCTACCCAACTTACAACCAGCCCGAAAAGGACGAGGAGGCGAAACGACAGATACAGCTAGCCTTCCCCGACAGAGAGGTAATCGGCGTGGATTCGCTCACCATCATCCGACAGCACGGAAGCATACACTGCCTCACCATGCAACTGCCTCAAGGGGCACTAAGAGAAAACTAAGGATTGAATGAGAAATAGTCATTCATTAAGTTATCATATAAAAAATAATCATTAAGCTATCATATTTAAATAGATAGACAACTTAAATAAATAGACGACTTAAATAGATAGACAACTTAAATAGATAGACAACTTAAATAGATAGACAACGATAAAAATGAAACTCGGAATACTGCAATTACATATTACGGCCGACATCGCCGACAACAAGACTCGCCTCGCAGAAGGAATCATCGACCTCGCCCACCGTGGCGCGAAGCTCATCGTTCTGCAAGAGCTTCATAATACGCTCTACTTCTGCCAAGTAGAGGACGTGGAGAACTTCGACCTCGCCGAGCCCATCCCGGGACCATCGACGGAATTCTACGGCAAATTGGCGAAAGACCTCGGCGTAGTCATCGTCACCTCGCTCTTCGAACGCAGAGCACCAGGCTTGTACCACAACACGGCGGTGGTCATCGAGAAAGACGGAAGCATCGCCGGCAAATACCGCAAGATGCACATCCCCGACGACCCAGCCTACTACGAGAAGTTCTACTTCACCCCTGGCGACCTGGGCTTCCACCCCATCCAGACCTCAGTGGGCAAATTGGGCGTGCTGGTATGCTGGGACCAATGGTACCCTGAGGCTGCCCGCCTGATGGCCCTGCAGGGAGCCGAGATGCTCATCTATCCTACCGCCATCGGATACGCCACCTACGACACCGAGGAGGAGCAGCAGCGACAGCGTGAGGCGTGGACCACCGTGATGCGAGGACACGCCGTGGCCAACGGACTGCCTGTGGTGGCAGTAAACCGTGTGGGCTTCGAGCCTGACCCTAGCGGACAGACCGAGGGCATCCAGTTCTGGGGCAGCAGCTTCGTGGCAGGTCCGCAAGGCGAGCTTCACTATCGCGCCAGCGACAAGGAGGAGGAAAGCCTAGTGATAGAGGTAGATTTGAAGCACAGCGAGGACGTGCGCCGCTGGTGGCCGTTCCTCCGCGACCGCCGCATCGACAACTACGGCAACATTACCAGAAGGTTCATCGACTAAAATAAACTCCCACAGAGGATAAAATAATCTCCCTGCAGAGATAAATAGATTACAAAAACGCCCACAGATTACACGGATTTTCACAGATTTTTTCAAGTAGTAAAATCTAAATATTGAAGATATTGAGGGAACAATAAATATATAGATTTCTCGAAACAAAAGAATCTGCGTAAATCTGCGTAATCTGCGGGAGACTTTAAGAAAACAGGATAATGCAGAATTTAGAAGTGATGGTGGTTTTATTCATCATCGTGATTTTAGGTTACGTCGCCTGCAAACTAGGTTATATGGGCGACAAGTTTGACAAGAAGCTTTCCAGCATTGTGGTAGATATTACCTGTCCGCTGCTGGTTTTGTCATCTGTAATGGGCGACGAGCTGCCCGACCGCACACTCATCCTCCCACTCGTAGGCGTGGGCTTCATCACCTACATTTTGTTATTGGTATTCGGTTTCGGCGTACCTCGCCTCATCAGCAAGAACCACGACGACCAGGGCATGATAGGCTTCGCCCTGATGTTTGCCAACGTAGGCTTCATCGGCTACCCTATCGTTTCGAGCATCTTCGGACCGAAGTCCGTATTCTACGCCGCCCTGCTCAATGTGCCCAACACATTCTTCATCTTCACGGCAGGCGTGATGCTCGTCAAGGGCGAATACAGCATCAAGCAATTCAACCCCAAGGTGCTGCTCAGCCCAGCCATGATAGGAGCCTTCCTGGCAGCCCTGATTGTTGCCCTGGGCATTCACACGCCCGACATCATCGCCCGTCCTGTAACAATGGTAGGCAACATCACCGTGCCCGCCGCACTGATGATCATCGGAAGCAGCATGGCGAAACTGCCCATCAAGCAAATCATCGGAAGCCCAAAGGTTTACGTATCCGCGGCACTCCGACTGGTAGCGGTGCCGCTCTGCATCTACTTCCTCTTCAAGGCGTGTGGGGTCAGCCCGCTCATCAACGAGGTGAACACCGTAGTCATCGCAATGCCTGTGGCAAGTTTCGGCACGATGTTCTGTCTCAAATATGGCAGAGACCCATCGCTCATCACCGAGCTTACCTTCATCACCACCTTGGGCAGCATCCTCACCATCCCGCTGATTACAATGTTGTTTGGATAAAAAGCGAAACGCTATTTTGAATAAAAAAACATTCGAACAAAAGCAAAACGCTATTTTGAATAAAAAAACATTCGAACAAAAGCGAAACGCTATTTTGAATAAAAAAACATTCGAACAAAAGCGAAACGCTATTTTGAATAAAAAAACATTCGAACAAAAGCAAAACGCTATTTTGAATAAAAAAACATTCGAACAAAAGCGAAACGCTATTCGAAGAATTGCAGAAAATAAGAAAACAATTGGAAATACGCAAAAAACTGGAAACCGAGTACTTGGTTTCCAGTTTTTTTGTTTATCTTTGCAACCTAAATAAGCAACAGATAAAAATGACATTAAACAACCTTACGAGAAACGTCCGCCTCTGGCTCCTAGCCAGTGCCCTGACGGGAACAACTTACCAAGCAAGTGCATCGCCGATAGAATACATCGGAGATAGATACATCGTAAACGTATCTGAGCTAGACCTACGAGGCGACGAATCCCTCCTGGACATCCTCATGATGTGCCCCGACGTCATCACCCTCGATGGCAAGACTCCCCTTGGCGGAGACCCACTGTCAAACCTCTATGGCAAGTACGTCATCCGATTCGACAACGTGGAATACGGACTCGACTACAACACCCTGCTCCACAACCTGAAAGCCCGGGAAATAGAGAAGGTGCAAGTCTGCCTCCACTCTGAGGTGATGAAAGGAACGGGAAGCCAAAAGAAGGTCATCGACATTCACCTGCGCAAGGACGTGAGCGAGGTGAAAGGGCTGAAAGACACCCATTATACAGAAGGCGACAATAAAAAGGGAACTTCCGGCGAAAAAATATCGGGAAGACAGGGATTCTTCGGCGACACATACGGCGGTGCGGAAAGCATTACCAGCGTGAGGTACCATGGCGACAACCTGCGCATCCTCTCTCACCTGGAAGGAAATATGCAGCGTTCCGCATTTGACGGAAACATGCAGCGTTCCGCATTCGATGGAAATGCTACCAACGAAGCTGTTGGAGGACCAAGCACACAGCATCGTAGCCACGAGGGAGCCAAGGTGAACCTGATTTGGGACATTACCCCCAACGACAACCTGAATATTACAGCCACACAGACCTACACCCGAAATCGACTCTCAGGCGACCCTGCCAGCTACGAACGATTTTACAATGTAGAGCTTGACTATCTACGAACCCTAGGCAAGAACGGGGCAAGCATGCTCTTCACTATCGCCACAAACCACGTTAGCGATAATGGAAAAACGAGCACGGAAGGCAGCAAACAGGCTTGGAATGATTATCGCAACCATTGCACCTACCCCTACACCATTTTGGAATTCAGCTTTCCTGTATTCCTCCAGAATCTTTGGATTACAGCAGGATTTGAGGGAGGACTTTCCTATGAGAGAGATTGCATTGCGAAGCACACGAGTCACAGCAACTACAAGGACTTCTACGCTCAAGCCGACTTGACATTAGGAAAATGGGGATTCATGGTGGGCGACCGTTATCGACTGGAGAACTCCACCCCGCACAATGCATACACATTGAGTTCCTATTGCCACATTACGCCAAATCGTACCCTGCAAGCCACATTCGGTCAGCAGTTTTACAATACAGTATGGGGCGACGAGGAGCAGAATCCCGTATATGTGGCAGAACTGAAACATAGCTACATCAAAAAGAAATGGATGCTCAGCAGCATGATACGCTACATCAGCCAAGACCTCAACATCGGTCGCATCAAAACGTTCAACTTTGGCAATACGCTGTTTTGGCACATTGGCAACCTCCGACTCACAGCGGGAATCAGCAGCTACAAAGAGGAGACAACTCTGAAAGATGAAATGGCCGAGGTCAAAACCTCCCAGTTCTTCGTCTTCAAGCTAGCTCCACAGCTCTCGCTGCCAAACGACTGGCGCATCACCACCACTTTACTCTGGAGCACACGTCGCGAAAAGGAATCTCCATCGTATGCACCAGCCAATCTATACGCCGAGGCTGCCATCTACAAAACTCTCGGTCGCCATTGGCTTCTGGAGGCACGCTATCACGACATCGCCAGCCAGCATTTGGGCAACCGTGCCGCAACCTTCGGATGCACCTACTATTTTTAAGAAAACAAATAAAAAAGATTTATATAAGAGAGTACTAACAAATGGAACAAAACAAGAAACAAGAAAATCTAGCGACTCAGGGAAATCTCTCCGCAGAGTCTGCACAGCCAACGAATCCCCACCCTTTGGTTTCGGTCATTCCGCTGGCAGTGCTCATCGCCCTCATCGTATTGGTGGTGAAGCTCTTCCCCGACGACGCTTTGGCGGGAGCCTCCCAAGTAGCCCTGATGATTGCCACCGCCGTATGCGTGGCACTCGGAATGGCGATTTACAAGATGAAGTGGAGCATCTTCGAGGAGATGATCAAGAAGACCGTGGGCGACGCTGGTGTGAGCATCCTCATCCTGCTGCTCATCGGAATGATGTCTGCCACATGGATGATCAGCGGCGTAGTGCCTACCTTAATATATTATGGCGTGCAAATCATGTCGCCAACCTTCTTTCTGCCCTGCGCCTGCATCATTTCGAGCGTGATTTCCATCATGACGGGCACTTCGTGGACCACCATCGCCACCATCGGAATCGCACTGATGGGAATCGGCGACGCACTCGGAATTCCTTCGCCTTACACGGCTGGAGCCATCATCTCGGGTGCCTACTTCGGCGACAAGCTTTCGCCGATGAGCGACACCACCGTGCTTGCTTCGAGCATCGCCGGAGCCGACCTGTTCTCGCACATCCGCTACATGCTCTACACCACCGTGCCCAGCATCCTGCTCTCGCTGGTGCTCTACCTCATCATCGGACTCTGCTACGACAGCAAGCCTGTGGAAATCAGCCAGTATCTTACAGGACTGAACCACGGATTCAACATCTCGCTCCTCACCCTGCTTGTTCCCGCATTCACAGGATGGCTCATCTATCGCAAGACCCCATCGCTCATCACCCTGCTGCTCTCAGCTCTCTCAGCTTGCCTTTGCGCGCTTCTCCTGCAACCAGAAGTACTGATGAAGATTGCTGGCGAGACGGAGATTACCGCCAAGAGTCTCTTCGAGGGAATCATGACCACCTGCTACACGCACACTCAAGTGGATTGCGGACTGGACTCCATCAACGAGCTGGTTGCCACACGAGGAATGGCAGGAATGCTCAACACCATCTGGCTCATTCTCTGCGCCATGTGTTTCGGTTCGTGCATGGTGGCGAGCAATATGCTCCACGCCATCACCCACATCCTATTGAAAAGCATCCATAGCACCGTATCGCTGGTGTGCAGCACCGTTACCTCAGGCGTGCTCCTCAATCTAGTGATGGGCGACCAGTTCCTCAGCATCATCATGAACGCCTCCATCTACAAGGACGAGTATGCAGAGCGTGGCTATAAGCCGGAGTTATTGAGCCGAAGCACCGAGGACTCCGCCACCGTGACCAGCGTATTGGTACCTTGGACTGCCTGCGGAATGACCCAAAGCACCGTGCTCGGAATCCCTACACTGGTGTATCTACCATTCTGTTTCTTCAACATCATCAGTCCGCTTATGAGCTGCCTCGTAGCCATCCTCGGCTTCGTACCAACTCCAGAAAAAGAGAAAAAAGAAAAGTAGAAAATAAAGTAGGAAGAATAAAGTTTTAACAGGAAGAATAAAGTTTTAACAGGAAGAAAAAGTAGAAAAAAGAAAGTTAACAAGAAGAAAAAATATAATCCCGACCTTCCAAATGAACAAAGGAAGGTCGGGATTTTTATCGATTTTAGAATCTTATAAATCTAAAAGTAGGACTTTATAAATCAAAAATTGCACGAAAAGGAAATTAAATCAAAGGCATTCCTGCCTCTTCACATTCCTTACGCATTTCCTCAGGCCAGATGCTAGCCTGAATCTCACCGATGTGAGCCTTGTGGAGCATCACCATGCAGAGACGGCTCTGACCAATACCTCCACCAATGCTGAGAGGCAACTTACCATTCAAAAGCTGCTGGTGGAAATAGAGCTTCTCTCTGTCTTCCTTGCCCTCAATCTTGAGCTGGCGAAGCAGACTTTCCTTATCCACACGAATACCCATGGAGCTCAACTCGAAGCTGTGACCCAACACAGGATACCAAATCAGAATATCGCCATTCAATCCAGCCTTTCCATTCTCAGCCACAGTACTCCAGTCATCATAGTCAGGGGCACGACCATCGTGCTTCTTACCGTCGCTCAACTTTCCACCAATTCCCTCAACGAACACGGCGCCATATTTCTTGCAGATGGCATCCTCACGCTCCTTAGGGGTCTTGTCTGGATACATATCCAACAAATCCTGTGCATGAACGAAGTGGATTTTCTTTGGCAAGAAAGGCTTAATCTGAGGATAGTGCTCACAAGTGAGATACTCTGTACGAAGAATGGCAGCATAGATGCGGCGCACGACATCCTCCAAGAATGCGATGGTGCGATCCTCGCGAGTAATCACAGCCTCCCAGTCCCACTGATCCACATAGAGAGAGTGCAAGTTGTCGAGTTCCTCGTCTGCACGGATGGCGTTCATATCTGTATAAACACCATAGCCAGGCTCAATCTCATACTCAGCCAAAGTCAGTCGCTTCCACTTGGCAAGCGAATGAACCACCTCAGCCTTCGCATCGCCCAAGTCCTTAATTGGGAACGTTACAGGACGCTCCACACCGTTCAAGTCATCATTAATTCCCAGTCCCTTCAATACGAAAAGAGGGGCTGTTACACGGCGCAAGCGCAACTCAGTGGAAAGGTTCTGCTGGAAGAACTCTTTTATCATTTTGATACCCATTTCGGTCTGGCGCATATCCAGCAGCGCCTTATACCCTTCAGGTTTTATCAGTTTGCTCATTATTTATTTTGTTTTGATTATTTTTCTCTTTTTTATCTATTCTTTTATTACCTTGTCTTTCTAAGACGCTGCAAAGGTACAAATTATTTATTAAACTGCAAGCATTTTTCTAAGATATTTTGCAAAATGATAGCATTTTTTATTCTTTTCTTTCTTTTTGCTGCATATTCATACAGATATTCATGGTTTTTCCAGGCTCTTTGGCGTTTCCATTCTCTCGCTCTGAAACAAGAAGAGAAGGAAAAAATAAAAACCAAGGCTTATATTGGGCTATTTCAAATAAAAACAGTGCGAATGTTTGGCAGTTTCAAATAAAATCAGCGGGAATGTTTGGCAGTTTCAAATAAAATCAGTATCTTTGCACTCGGCTTACATATTATATAATGTACGTAGGGTCCCGTAGCTTAGTTGAATAGAGCGTCAGATTCCGGTTCTGAAGGTCGTGGGTTTGAGTCCCACCGGGATCACCACTTTTGATTAATAACTTAGAAACATGGATTTAGTAGAACGTTTTATAAACTATACAAAATTCGACACACAGTCGAGCGAAGACTCCGACAGTGTGCCTAGCACGGCGAAACAGCTGGAGTTCGCCAAGTACCTGAAACATGAACTTGAGGAGGAAGGTCTCAGCGATGTTGAGATGGACGACATGGGCTACATTTACGCCACCCTCAAGGGAAATACCAAGAAAAAGACCCCAACCATCGGTTTTATTTCACACATGGACACCAGTCCCGACGCAAGCGGCAAGGATGTCAAGGCTCGCATCATCAAGAACTATGATGGCGAGGACATCGAGTTGAGTCCGGGCATCGTCTCCAGCGTGGAGAAATTTCCTGAGCTGAAGGCGCACAAGGGCGAGGACATCATCGTCACCGACGGCACCACCCTGCTCGGTGCAGACGACAAGGCTGGAATCGCCGAGATTGTACAGGCGATGTGCTACCTTCGCGACCACAAGGAAATCAAGCACGGCGACATCCGCGTAGGCTTCAACCCTGACGAGGAAATCGGTATGGGCGCTCACCACTTCGACGTGGAGAAGTTCGGTTGCGACTGGGCTTACACCGTGGATGGCGGCGACCTGGGCGATCTGGAATACGAGAACTTCAACGCCGCTGGCGCCAAGATTCACATCAAGGGCGTGAGCGTGCATACGGGCTACGCCAAGGGCAAGATGATCAACGCCAGCCGACTGGCCGTGGAGTTTCAGAACATGATTCCAGAGAGCGAGACCCCAGAGCAGACCGAGGGCTACCAGGGCTTCTACCACCTGCTGGGCATCGAGAGCCGCTGCGAGGAAGCCAAGCTGAGCTACATCATCCGCGACCACGACCGCAGCAAGTTCGAGGACCGAAAGGACTTCATCGAAGACTGCGTGAAGAAGATGAACGAGAAGTATGGCGAGGGTACGGTAACAGCCGAAATCTACGACCAATACTATAACATGAAGGAGAAGATAGACCCTAACATGCACGTCATCGACATCGTGCTCCGTGCGATGCAGGAGAGCGGCGTTCCTCCTCGCGTGGAACCTATCCGTGGCGGAACTGATGGCGCACAGCTCAGTTTCAAGGGTTTGCCTTGTCCTAACATCTTCGCGGGCGGTGTCAACTTCCACGGTCCTCACGAGTTCGTCAGCATCCAAGTGATGCAGAAAGTGGTGGACACTATCGTAAAGATTGCAGAAATCACGGAAGAATACAACGACTAATCATATTTGAAGTTAAGGAGTTAAGGAGTAAAAGGAGTTAAGACAAATGTATCCATAGAATATATTTTACGCTGTTATAAGTTTAAAATAAAATGCAATTGTCTTAACTCCTTGACTCCTTAACTCCTTAATTACTTTTACACTACAACAAAATTATGGCAGAAATTCCTTATTTGATAAAAGACCTCGCACTCATCCTGATGGTGGCGGGCATCGTGACCCTCATCTTCAAGCGGCTCAAGCAGCCACTGGTGCTGGGCTACATCGTGGCAGGATTCCTTGTCTCGCCCCACATGCCCTACATCGCCTCCGTGATGGACGAGAGCGACATCAAGACTTGGGCAGACATCGGCGTCATCTTCACGCTCTTCTCCCTGGGCCTAGACTTCTCTTTCAAGAAAATCGTTAAGATGGGAGCCTCGCCCATCATCGCCTGCATGGTCATCGTCTTCTCGATGATGATGCTGGGCATCAGTGTGGGACACGGCTTCGGCTGGGGCAGGATGGACTGCATCTTCCTGGGAGGTATGCTCGCCATGAGTTCCACCACTATTATATATAAGGCCTTCGACGACATGGGACTGCGGCAACAGAAGTTCGCCTCCATGGTGATGAGCGTGCTCATCCTGGAAGACATTCTCGCCATCGTGATGATGGTGATGCTATCTGCCATAGCGAGCGGCAGCAGTCCCGATGGCGGTCAGATGCTCACCTCGGTGCTCAGAATAGTTTTCTTCCTTGTGCTGTGGTTCATCGTAGGCATCTTCGCCATCCCGCTCTTCCTGCGCTCCGTGCGAAAGCTCATCAATGGCGAGACCCTGCTCATCGTTTCTCTCGGCCTCTGCTGCGGAATGGCGGTGCTGAGCACCAAGGTGGGATTCAGCAGTGCCTTCGGAGCCTTCGTCATGGGCAGCATTTTGGCTGAGACCATTGAGGCTGAGAAGATTATCAAGCTCGTTGAGCCTGTGAAAAATCTCTTCGGTGCCATCTTCTTCGTATCTGTGGGAATGCTCGTGGATCCTAATATTTTGGTGGAATACGCCGTGCCTATCCTCACGCTGGTGGCTACCATCTTGGTAGGACAAGCCGTGCTGGGCACTTTCGGCTTTATGCTTGGCGGCGAGTCATTGAAGTCGGCGATGCGCTGCGGTTTCTCAATGGCGCAAATTGGCGAGTTCTCTTTCATCATCGCCTCCCTGGGACTTAGCCTGGGCGTCATCAGCGACTACCTCTACCCTGTGGTCGTGGCTGTGAGCGTCATCACCACCTTCCTCACCCCCTATATGATTAGGTTGGCAACCCCTACTTACCAAGTGATGGAAAAACATTTGCCTAGCAAGCTCATCCACGTGCTCAACCATTTTGCGATGAGCCATCCTTCCACCCAGCAACAGAGCAAGTGGAAGACGCTACTCCGACAGATGACCATCAACACCGTAGCCTACTCTATCCTCTCGGCTGCCGCCATCGCCGTGATGTTCACCTTCGTCTTGCCTCTGATACGCAATCTGCTTCCAGGGTGGCAACTGCATTGGTACGCCAACGCCATCACCGGTGTGCTCACCGTGGTCATCATCTCCCCTTTCTTGCGAGCCATTGTTATGAAGAAAAACCACAGTTCGGAGTGGAAACGACTCTGGGTGGAAAGCAACATCAACCACATCCCATTGCTCTTCACTGTCTTCGTGAGGTACATCATCGCCCTTGGCTTCATCTTCTACATCTGCAACTACTTGAGCCGCTTCACCGATGCGCTCATGGTCTGCATTGGCGCCGTGGTAGTGCTGATGGTGATAGGCTCACGCCGCATCAAGAAGCGTAGCATCGTGATGGAGCGTCTCTTCGTCAACAATCTGCGCTCGCGCGACATCGCCGCACAGGTCAACGGCGAGAAGAAACCGCTCTACGAGGGACATCTCCTGGACCGAGACATCCACATCAGCGAGATCGAGGTGCCAGAAGACAGCACTTGGTGCGGCAAACCACTCAAAGAGTTGCATCTACGTCAACGTTTCGGCATCGACATGAGCAGCATCCGCCGTGGTTCCCAGCGCCTCAACATTCCTAACGGCGAGACTATGATTTTCCCTGGCGACAAACTCCAGATTATCGGCAACGACGACCAGATACACAAGTTCGCCCAAGCCCTCACCTCCGAGTTAGCCCCAGAAGACCTGGACATCGAGAAGCGAGAGATGAAGCTACGGCAGCTCATCATCAGCGGCGGCAGCGAATTCCTGGGCAAGACGCTCAAGGAGAGCGGCATCCGAGACAAGTACAACTGTATGGTGGTGGGATTGGAAGAAGGCAAGGAAAACCTTACCCGAGTGCTTCCTACGAGAGTCTTCCAAAAAGGAGATATTCTTTGGTTGGTAGGCGAAGAGGCTGACTTGAGAAACATTTTAGCCAAGAGCTAGCCTTTCTATATTTCATAAGAAATAAAATAAGAAACAAGATGAGGGCTGTAAGCCGACCATGTGCTGGGTCGCTTACAGCCCTCATCTTATTTCACGGTGATGTGGAAGCATCCCTGGTTAACCTCATACTTGATGTAGCAGCGATTCTTCACCCTCATATCGCGCAGCACCTCAGACAGCACCCATTTCAGCGTGTCGTTCTGCACCTGTCGGCGAGGCTTTTCCAATGTCTGCACCTGCTTGTACCTATTATAACAAACATCAAAAGTGGTTCCATAGAGGTGGCAGGAGTTCTCCGTGGCATTTCCGTTGCGGGTGCGGAGCTTCGCCACATCGTCCTTGGTACGCAGGATGCTGGTTACGATAATCTTATGCAGGGGGATTCCCTTGATTTGCAACGAGTCGAAATAGGCTCTTCCGATGTCCTGCAAGAGCACCGAGGCACGAGGCACCAAGTAAGGGATGCTATTATTGAGCTTATCCACATAGAAGAATGGGTTGCTGCCCACATACACTAGCTTGCCCTTGCTGTGCTCCGCCTCATCGCGGTTTTGCACCGGCTGCACCCCATGCTGGTTGGCGGCAAGTATCTGCACATCCTGCTGGTCTGGGAAGGTGTGTCCGAAATGAGGTACCGAGAAGATACGGTGCTTCACCTCCTTGCCATCCTGGTCGAAAAAGATGGAAAGCTTGCTCTTGAGGGCTGTATCGGGAGTGGCTGTCAATTCGTCCTTCTTCAAGTCCTCCGCCACTGCATTGTCGGGAGATTCTTCCGAAGCCCTTTCGGCTGTTGTTTCTCCGGAAGGTTTCGCCTTCGGTTCCGCCACGCTCGGGAAAATCAATCTCACCAATGCGAGCACCAAGACAACCGCCACAAACCCCTTCAAATATCTATTTTTACTAATCTTCATTTTCTATATTACCTTTTAAACGCTTTCTATACTTATCTTAAAACGCGTGCAAAGGTAGCAAAAAGTCTTTAATTAATCGCTTTTTTATCGTTTAAAGAATGTTTTATCCGCTTAAATTTGCTCAATTCGTGGAAAAGTAGTAATTTTGCAGCGTTATAACAAACAAAGTTTAAACTATTAGTAAAATAAGAAACGTTTTGATAGAGAAACATATAATACTCGAAGATATAGACCCAGTGATGTTCTACGGTGTGAACAATGCTCACCTTCAGATGATCAAGTCACTGTATCCTAAGTTGCGTATCGTGGCACGTGACAACGTGCTTCGTGTGCTTGGCGACGAGGAAGAAATGGCGAAAGCCGAAGAAGACATCGAGCAGATGCGCAAGCATTTGGCCAAATATAATATGCTGGGCGAAGAAGATATCCTTGATATTGTGAAAGGCAAACAGACCAAGGCCGACTCCGTGAAGGGTGTGCTGGTGTATAGCATCAGCGGCAAGCCTATCAAGAGCCGAAGCGAAAACCAGCAGCAGCTCATCGACGCATACGAGAAGAACGACATGGTCTTCGCCGTGGGTCCTGCCGGAACGGGCAAGACCTATCTGAGCATCGCCCTCGCCGTGAAGGCACTCAAGGAAAAAAACATTAAGAAAATCATCCTTTCACGCCCTGCCGTGGAAGCCGGCGAGAAGCTCGGTTTCCTCCCCGGCGACATGAAAGACAAGATAGACCCCTACTTGCAACCACTTTATGACGCACTGGAAGACATGATTCCTGCCGTCAAGTTGCAAGACATGATGGAAAAGCACATTATCCAGATTGCGCCGCTCGCCTTTATGCGTGGACGCACCCTCAGCGACGCCGTCGTCATCCTCGACGAGGCTCAGAACACCACCTCTCAACAGATTCGCATGTTCCTCACCCGCATGGGTATGAACACCAAGATGATTATCACGGGCGACCTCACCCAGATTGACCTGCCTCGCGAACAGCGAAGCGGACTCAAGGAAGCCCTCAAGATACTCGACGGCGTGGAAGGCATCGGCGTGGTAAGGCTGGGACAGAAGGACATCGTTCGACACAAGCTCGTAACCCGCATCGTCAACGCCTACGACAAGTACGACAAGGAGCGAGCAGAGGCACGAGAAGCCCAAAAAGCAGAAAAGAAAGACTAACAAGTTTTAATTTTTCAAAGTAATATAAACAATGAAAGCATTAACAAAAACAGATTTCCATTTCGATGGACAGAAGAGTGTTTACCACGGTAAAGTACGTGATGTGTATGACATTAACGACGACATCCTCGTGATGGTCGCTACCGACAGAATCTCAGCGTTCGACGTTGTGCTGCCTAAGGGTATCCCTTTCAAGGGTCAGGTGCTCAATCAGATTGCAGCGAAGTTCCTGGACACAACCACAGACATCTGTCCTAACTGGAAGTTGGCCACTCCAGACCCAATGGTTACAGTAGGTTTGAAGTGCGAGGGTTTCCGTGTAGAGATGATCATCCGCTCTATCCTCACAGGTAGCGCTTGGCGTGAGTACCAGAAGGGTTGCCGCGAGATTTGTGGCGTGAAGTTGCCAGACGGAATGCGCGAGAACGAGCGTTTCCCTGAGCCTATCATCACTCCTACCACCAAGGCAGACGAGGGTCACGACATGAACATCTCTAAGGAAGAGATCATCAAGCAGGGCATTGTTAGTGCAGAAGATTACGCTGTGATGGAGGATTATACCCGCCGCATCTTCAAGCGTGGACAGGAAATCGCTGCCAAGCAGGGCTTGATTCTCGTCGACACCAAGTACGAGTTCGGCAAGCGCGATGGCAAGGTTTATCTCATCGATGAAATCCACACGCCAGACTCTAGCCGCTACTTCTACGCTGACGGCTACGAGGAGAAGTTCGAGAAGGGCGAGCCTCAGCGCCAGCTCTCCAAGGAGTTCGTTCGCCAGTGGCTCATTGAGCACAACTTTATGAACGAACCTGGGCAGACAATGCCTGAGATTACCGATGAGTATGCAGAGAGCGTTTCCGACCGCTACATCGAGCTTTACGAGCACATCACAGGCGAGAAGTTCGACAAGGCAACCGAGGAAGGCGACATCGCCGCTCGCATCGAGAAGAATGTAAGCGAGTGGCTCGCTACACGTAACAAGTAAATAATAAATGACAATTCATAAATGATAAATATCACCTTATTATTAAGGGTCTTATTTATTCTTTATAATTTATCATTTAAAATTTAGACAAGTGTATAAACAAGAACAGATAAAGCCCTACGAGGGCACGGGAGACAAGGGAAAGTTGGTGGAGGAGATGTTCGACAACATCGCCCCTACCTACGACACCCTCAACCACCGACTCTCGTGGGACATAGACAAGGGGTGGCGCAAGAAGGCTATCAAGCGTCTTGCGCCCTTCTCTCCCAAAAAGATGCTCGACATCGCCACTGGCACAGGCGATTTCGCCATCCTCTCCGCACAAATGTTGCGCCCCGACAAGTTGGTGGGCGCCGACATCTCGATGGGCATGATGGAGATAGGCAGAAAGAAAGTGAAACAGCTAGGTCTCGACGGGGTGATTCGCTTCGACAAGGAAGATTGCCTCCACCTCTCCTACGACGACAACACCTTCGACGCCGTGACGGCGGCATTCGGCATCCGCAACTTCCAGAACCTCGACCAAGGTCTGAGGGAAATGTGCCGAGTGCTCAAGAAGGGAGGACACCTTTGCATCGTAGAGCTTACCACGCCGGTCAGCTTCCCGATGAAACAGCTCTTCCACATCTACTCGCACACCGTCTTGCCTATCTATGGCAAGCTGATTTCGAAAGACCAGAGTGCTTACAGCTACCTCACCAAGACCATCGAGGCTTTCCCGCAGGGCGAGACCATGATGGAGGTGTTCAAGAAGGCTGGGTTCGAAAAGGCTGAGTTCAAGAGACTCACCTTCGGCATCTGCACCCTCTATTTTGCAACTAAATAAAACAAAAATATTATGGACAAGTATGGACTCATAGGTTACCCTTTGGGGCATTCGTTCTCCAAGAACTACTTCAATGAGAAGTTTGAGAACGAGGGCATCGACGCCCAGTACATCAACTTCGAGATTCCTAGCATCGAGGAGCTAACCGAGGTGCTGGACTCCAATCCCGAGCTGAAAGGCTTCAACGTGACAATTCCTTACAAGGAAAAGGTCATTAGCTATCTAGATTCTGTTAGCCCCGAGGCAAACGCCATCGGAGCCGTAAACGTAGTGAAGGTGGAGCACAAGGGCACCGAGACTATCCTGAAGGGCTACAACAGCGATGTCATCGGGTTCACCCAGAGCATCGAGCCTTTCATCGAGTCTTGCCATAAGAAGGCGCTCATCCTGGGCACGGGCGGTGCATCCAAGGCCATCAACTTTGGCTTGAAATCGCTCGGACTGGAAACTGTCTTCGTGAGTCGATATGAACGTCCTGGTACGATTCAGTACAACAAAATCACCCCAGAGATTATCAAGGAATACAATGTCATCGTCAACTGCACCCCAGTTGGCATGTATCCGCACGTAGATGAGTGCCCCGAACTACCTTACGAGGCGATGGATACTCACACGCTGCTATACGACCTCATCTATAATCCCGACGAGACCCTCTTCATGAAGAAGGGCAAAGCACATGGAGCCACAGTAAAGAATGGTTTGGAAATGCTGCTCCTCCAAGCTTTTGCCAGCTGGGATTTTTGGCATGAAAACGACAAGTAATATTTTGTGTTTAGTGTTTAATGTTTAATTAGGTTTACCTCTTATTCATTAGGCACAAGGCATTTAAGCAGAAAAGAACATAAAACATTAAAAAATAAATATTAGAAAAAATGAGCAATAATAGATATATGATGCGCGGTGTAAGCGCAGCCAAAGAGGACGTTCACAACGCCATCAAGA
>ERZ808240.2308-NODE-2308-length-21240-cov-4.587444_pt1 | contig 21240 bp, 15 predicted proteins | sample MGYA00521084_ERZ808240 | MGnify/ENA primary metagenome ERZ808240 (study PRJEB31516, sample SAMN03275571) | gut metagenome | biome: mammalia-associated habitat; material: feces | host: Papio cynocephalus | place: Kenya | collected 2012-08-06 ...
CCCTGTACGAAAAGAAAGTGCAGGGGTCTCTTTTAGGTGTGCTCGATAAGACGCATACCGCCATGGGCAGCCGCAAAATGCGGCAGTGGCTGCGGGAACCGCTCAACAACGCGGCGGAGATCAACGAGCGGCTGGACGGTGTGGAGGAATTATACAACGATCTTCTTACGCGGAACAACATCAAGGAAAACCTGAAACGCATTTACGATTTTGAACGTCTGACCGGGCGTGTCGCCTGCGGCAATGCCAATGGCAGAGATTTCATCGCCCTGCGCAATTCGATCGCGGTGCTGCCGGAGATCAAATCGGATCTCGGCGCGATGCAGACTGCCGCGCTGCGGAAAATCAATGACGATATCGACTGCCTGACGGAGGTCTACGATGTGATCGACCGCGCGATCTGTGAAGAGCCGCCGTTTACCATTAAAGAGGGCGGTCTGATCAAGGCCGGGTTTTCGAAAGAGCTGGACGATCTGAACTTTTCCATCAAAGACGGAAAGGAGTGGATCTCCAATCTCGAAAACACCGAACGCGAGCGAACCGGCATCAAAAACCTGAAAGTCGGGTACAATCGGGTCTTCGGCTATTATCTGGAAGTGACCAAGTCTTATTTTGACCTGATCCCCGAAAACTACATACGAAAACAAACTTTGGCCAATGCGGAACGTTTCATCACGCCGGAGCTGAAAGAGATGGAAAATCTGGTACTGAACGCCCAGACGAAGATCAATCAGCTGGAGTATGAACTTTTCCTCAACGTCAGAGATTTGATACAAAACTATATCGAAACGATCCAGAAAACATCGGCAGCCATCGCGGAGCTGGATGTTCTGACTTCTTTCGCGCAGGTCAGCGAAAAGCTGGGCTATGTCAAACCGCGCGTGGATGATTCGATGGAGCTGGAGATCCTCAAAGGCAGACATCCGGTCATCGAGCAGATGGTCAGCGACGGTCTGTTTGTTTCCAATGACACCTATCTGAACGATCGGGACGCGAGCCTGCTTCTGATCACCGGACCGAACATGGCGGGTAAGTCAACCTATATGCGGCAGACGGCGCTCATCGTGCTGATGGCGCAGGCGGGTTGCTTCGTGCCGTGCGAACAGGCACATATCGGCGTTTGTGACCGTATTTTTACACGGATCGGCGCATCGGATAATCTGGCACAGGGGCAGTCGACGTTCTTCGTGGAAATGAGTGAGCTGTCCTATATCCTAAGCAACGCCAAAGCACGCAGTCTGATCATCCTGGATGAGATCGGCCGTGGCACGAGCACTTACGACGGCCTTTCGATCGCCTGGGCGGCGTGTGAATATCTCTGCAATGATCACACCCATATCCGAACCTTGTTCGCGACGCACTATCATGAACTGACGGTGCTTGAGGAACAGCTTCCAGGCGTACGCAATTTGAATGTCGATGTGGCGGAGGCAGGCGGCAATATCGTCTTCCTGCATAAGATCGTAGAGGGCTCCGCAAGCCGCAGCTACGGCATCCACGTGGCCAAACTGGCCGGCATCCCGCAGGCGCTTTTGACGCGTGCACAGGAAAAGCTGGTGGAGCTGGAGAGCGGAACGGCGTCAAATCCCGCAGCCACTGCCGCAGGTGTAGCTCCGGTGCTTTCTCAAGCGGCCGACGCGGAGAAACCAAAACCGGCTGTATGCGAGGAAGAACATCAGCTTTCGATGTTTTCTTTCGCTCTGAATCCGGTCATCGACAAACTGCGGGAACTGAATTTGATGGAGGTCACGCCCTCCAAAGCGTTTGCGATCTTGGAGGAGCTCAAGAGTCTGCTCGTGGAATAGAAGCAACGTCGTCGGATCGTTTTTTAGACATCATCTTCCGAAAAAGCGTGGAGAATGTAATTTTCGGAACAAGATGAGCTAATCTTCTTGACTTCGACGAGAAGCGGCATTATAATGAAATCGATATTAAAAATTTAATCTAACCAGTGCTTCTTCGGAAGATAATAGGAAACCGGGTGTAAATCCCGGACGGTCCCAGCCACTGTAACGGAGGATTCACCTGCAAAATGCCATTGAGCGTATTTTCGCTTGAGAAGGCGCAGCGTGGAGCAGATACCGGAGTCAGGAAACCTGCTGGTCAAGAGTTTGATCGTGAGCTTCTGCAGAAAGTATCCGTCAGACAATCACCGCTTGCACGATGACCGATCGATCCTTTTCTTATTATATAGGAAATATTATTAAGATATTTCCGGAATAACAAGAAAGTCTACCGCTAAAAATCCAAGCGGCAAAGCCGACTTTCTGATACTGGATAGACAGAACAGGATGAAAGGTTTTTTCGTACGCATCACACTCTTGCTTGTTTTCGGATGGGCAGGAGTTTTTTCTTCGAAGCCGCTTAGATTAAATCACTTTTTTCAGGAAAGAGAGGAAAAATCGAATGAAAAAAAGCAAACTTTTATCACTGGCGCTGACGATCGCGCTGACTGCAACGATGGGAAGCACTTCCTTCGCGTTTGCGGACACGACAGTAGCAACAAACGCAACGACCACCGCAGCAGTAACTGCAGCCAATGCCGTATCTACCGAAAAGGCAGAGGACATTGTGACAGACCTTGGTATGTTCTCACCGGCCAAGGGAACCACGAAAGTCGAAATCGACAAGATGACAGGTAAGGCGAAGGTAACCTTCTCTACAACACCGATGGCGAGACAGTACACGAAGCTCGCGCTTGTCGAACAGTCCAAAACGGAGAAGGTAAAAGAGAAAAACGCGGTTACCGCGACCGTGACACCGGTCACTGTTGACGGAAAGGAAAAATATGTAAGCACCTTTACCGTTGAGATCTCAGCTGCGAATCTCGGTAAGCAGCTTCCGGTCAGCCTGTACCAGATCTTTACGAAATCCAGCGGTGAAAAGATCGACGGCTGGCACAATTTTGAAGCTCAGCACTATCTGACAGTAAAATTCACGCCGGAGGTCGTAACCAATCTGACCAGCGCGATCTATTATCAGGAAAGAACCGCAGGTACGGACGTACTTTGTGAAGCAGCGGGTAGAGGATGGAACAGTCTGACTGACGCGCAGAAGAAGGAAGTCACCGGCTTTGGATACTACCTGGAAGAAAATGAAGAAAAGGGAGGATATGAATATTTCGCTGAGGATACCGGCGATGCCTCCAAGGACGACCCTCTGAATCAGGACAAGATCGGCAGCTATGAAATTCTGGTAGGCAGCTTCGGTACCAGTTACAATGACAACCGTGTGGCATCCATCGGCGCAATCGAAAAGGCAATCCAAAAAGCAATTCCGAACTTCTCCGTCAGAAGAGGATTCACCGCACAGATCATTATCAACCACATTCAGGCAAGAGACAATGAAAAAATTGACAATGTAGAACAGGCAGTTGAAAGAGCAATCAAGAACAAGGTTCAGGTTCTGGTTGTTCAGCCGACGACCTTGATGAGCGGAGCAGAATTTGATGAACTCAAAGAAACCGTTCAGAAATATGAAAACAAATTCAAACAGGTCATTTATTCCAAACCAATCTGTGATACAGATGCTGACAGAGCGACTGTATGCGAAGCGGTTTATAAAGACACAGCCATCAAGGCAGGCTTTGAGAGCGTAGACGCTGCAAAAGCCTCCAAAGATACCGCATTCGTATTCATGGGACACGGCACATCCCACGCCGCAAAAGCACTCTACACGCAGCTGCAGGAAAAGATGACCGCGCAAGGCGCTGCCAACGCGTTTATTGGTACCGTAGAGGGAAATCCGGAATCTACTTCTTTGGAAGCAGTTCTGGAAGCTGTGAAGAAAGCGGGCTACAAAAAAGTCGTTCTTCGTCCGATGATGGTTGTTGCCGGTGACCACGCAAACAATGACATGGCAGGAGAGGACGATTCTTGGGCTTCCGAATTTAAGAAGGCAGGCTTTACGGTATCTTCTCAGATCATTGGTCTTGGGGAACTCAAAGAGGTACAGGATATCGTTGTCGCACACGCGAAAGCAGCTGTGAAGAAAGCAGCAGTTGCGAAGAGTACGACTTGTAAGCTGAAAGCAGGCACCAAGAAGATGACCGTTACGATTGCTGCTAAGAGTGGCATGTCCGGCTACCAATACAGATATGCAACGACGAAGAGCGGTCTGGCGAAGGCATCTGTCAAGACCACATCTTCCAAAAAAGTAACCGTTAAGAAGCTGAAATCCAAAAAGAATTACTATGTTCAAGTAAGAACCTACAAGAAGACTGCAACAGGAAAAAAAGTTTACTCTGCATGGAGCAAAGCAAAACAAGTCAAAGTAAAATAGCATAGACCTCAAAAGCAGAGGGGCGGGCTGTGTCTGCCCCTCTGCTTGCATGGAGAAAAGTATGATGAAAAAGATTTTAAAAAAAGGCGTCAGCTTATTCTTATGCCTTGCGCTCATCGCAGCAGGAAGTGTGCTTGCTTTCGCGGAAACGCAGGACGCAGAAGCGCTGGCCGACGGAAGCTATGTAATCGGCGTGGAAACTGACAGCACCGGAGCCGGCAGAATGTTCAAGATCGCGCAGGCGGACAACAACACCTGCAGGCTGGAAGTCAAAGACGGCAAGATGACCGCAGTTGTTCGACTGAACGGTCAGGGCTATGATAAGCTCTATCTCGGTACGGCGGCTGATGCGGTCAAGGCAGCGGAAGCCTCCTATATCGTTTATGAGAAGGACGCAGACGGTCTTTACACCTTCCGTATCCCGTTCGAAAAGTTCAATATTGTTTTGGAACTGGCGGCCTACGGTACCAAGGGAAAAGCATGGCACGACCACAACATCGTCTTTTACCTGGGAGTTCCGGCTGCACCGAAAGCTTCTTTTGAAGCGGTTTCCGGTACGATTACCCTGAAATGGAACAAATCTATCGAAGATGACATCTGCGGCTATGAAGCAGAATACGCTTTGCGCGAAGATTTTGCGGATAAAGAACAGGTGACCGTGCAGGGCGCAGCCAAGACTTCGCTGAAGCTCTACCTGGATAAAGGAAATACCTATTATCTGCGCGTCAGAAGCATCAAGACCGTCAACGACAGCAGAGTCTATTCAGCGTGGAGCAATACGGTCACCTGCAAGACGGTAGCACCTGGCAAGGCAAAGCTGACTTCTGTCAAAGCGGCAAAGAAAGCCGCAAGCATCAAATGGGCTAAGAAAGCCGGCGTAAACGGCTATGAGATCCAATACAGCGCCAGCCGCAAATTTAACGTGTCGAAAACTAAGACTATCAAGGCGTCTAAGAATGCCGTATCGAAAAAGGTGACCGGCTTGAAGTCCGGTGGCAAGTATTATTTCCGAATCCGTACCTACAAGACCGCTGCAGATGGCAGGAGTTATTCCGCATGGTCCGCGGTTCAGTCGGTCAGAGTAAAATAACATTCCGGGAGAAATCGCATGAAGAAGAAAATGACTGCAGTCTTTGCTGCATTTTTGGCTTTGACTCTGACAATTTCACAGGCAGCCTTCGCTTTCGCAGAAACAACGGAGTCTGCGGAATTTCCTGCTTTCGCAGACGGCACGTATACCATACCGGCAGAAACGGATCAGCGAATGTTCTATCTTGTGTCTGACAGTACCGAAGGCAGAACTGCAAAACTGACGGTCAAAGACGGGCAAATGACCGCGGCTTTTTCTTTGACCGGAACCGGCTATGACAAGGCTTACATGGGAAAGGCTGAGGATGCCGCAGATGCGGATGATTCTCAGATCAGCGGTTACACCGTGCAGGAAGGCTATTATACCTACACCGTACCGGTTTCCGCGCTGGATCAGCAGCTGGAGATTTCCATGCACGCGGTCAAGTCCGGAAAATGGTTCCAGCATACCATCATTTTTTACAGCAGCAAAGAAGCAAAAGAAAACATCGAAAAACAGCAGAATCCGAATCCGGGACAGGAATCTGATTCCGGCAACCATTCAAACAATAACGGAAACGCTAGCTCCGGCTCCGGCAAAGATCAGAACACTAAAAACAACAATAACCGTAAAGACAACACCAAGGCGCAGTCCGGTCTTGCTGACGGTACCTATACGCCGGATCAGTTCAGCTGGTCAGGCGGTTCCGGACGGCTCGCCTATATCGCGTGTGACAAAATCACAGTCAAAAAAGGCAAGACCTACGCGACCATCCGTTTCAGCAGCGCATCTTACGACAAGATGCGGGCAGGCGGAGGTACTTATGTAAATCAGGGCAGCGCAGAATCCACTTTTACCATTCCGGTAAAACTTAATACCAACAATACCATTTCCGCTCGGACGGTAGCCATGTCATCCCCGCACTGGGTGGAGTACACGATCTATCCGTATTTGGCAGAAGCCGGTAAGGGAAATGGCAAAGTGGTGAAAACCTCCGGATCGAAAACGCAGGAAAGACACCCAAAGGACAAGGATAAAAATTCCGAAATCATCGGTCTTGGAGAAGCGGAGGAAATTCCGATGGAATATGCCGAGTATTGCAGGCTTTACCGCTATGCAGACGGCATCCGATTATTGCAGATTGATCTGACTGCGGACAGCAGCCTTTCTTACGAACCAAAAGCCATGAAAGCGCAGACGGAAGTGGAATATGATGAAGAAGGAAAACCGATCGCCAAATCGCAGAGTGAGATCACGCAGGCACTCTATCAAAACAGTACCGTCAGTTACCTGCTGGTGCCGGAGGGAGCAGAAGTTCCGGCTGGTCTGGATAAAGAAATGATCCTGATTTCCATTCCGGCAGATAAGACATGGTCGGCTTCCAAGGCAGCCAGCCGGTTCATGCAGGCACTGGACTGCGCAGATATGCTGACTGCGGATGTCAGCGGAAGCGAGAATCCGGCGGCACCGGATTTCAAGTCCATCGTGCAGCATGAAAACAATCTGGCGATTTTACCATTATCTCTGTTTGAGGACACTGATGCAAAACAGAACGCCGCGCAGAAGCAGTCACAGCTGGAAACGCTGGAGAAACGTTTTGCGACGTTAAATATCCCGCTCATCCTTGACCGTTCGGCAGATGAAAAGACGCTGCAGGGTAAAGCCGAATGGGCGAAGATTTACGCGGCTCTTTACGGTGTCGAAGAGCAGGAAAAAGCTGCTTTTTCCGCCATGCAGGACGAAGCGTTGTGGGACAGTCTTGAAGCTGAAAACATCGGAGAAAAGGCGGACACAGAACCGGATGTATCCGAAAAAGCAGAAAATCATCAGGAAAAAAATCACGCAAACGTGTTTTTATATATAGCGATTGTCGCTACCGTATTGCTTTTGACAGCAATCACAGGAATCTTTGTGAAGAAGACAAAAAAAGGATAAAGAGGGGATAGCATCCATGAAATCAAAAAGCAGAAAAAGCCGAATTTTTATATATCTTCTGGTTTTGATCCTGCTGGTTGCCATGTTGACGGGATGTGGCAGCGACACGACAGAACAGGGGGAACATAAGGATGGTGCAGGCAGTCAGATTCCACAGATAGGGGGACTGACCTACGAAAAATCCGTAGACTTTGCTTATGCCGAATGTCTGGAAATCTATCAATACGAGGGTGGCTATGCTCTGGTAGATATCTTGGATGATGCCAGATATCTGATTGTGCCGGAAGGTGGCAAGGTGCCGGAGAATCTGGATGAAGATATTACCGTGATTCAACAGCCGGTCAATCATATTTACCTTGGTGCAACCGCAGTGATGTCGCTGTTTGATGCGATTGACGGGCTGGATCATATTTCTATGACATCCCTCAGGGCGTCCGAATGGACCGTAGAAAATGCGGTCGCACGGATGAAGCAAGGTAAGATTGTCTATGCCGGTAAGTACAGCGAACCGGATTATGAACTGCTCCTAAAAAACGGCTGCCAGCTGGCGATTGAATCCACCATGATTTATCATACGCCGGATGTCAAGGAAATGCTGGAGGAACTGGGTGTGCCGGTTTTGGTGGATCGTTCCAGCTATGAATCCAATCCACTTGGAAGAACCGAGTGGATTAAACTTTACGGTGTGTTGACCGGAAAAGAAGCGGAAGCCGATGCGTTTTTTGAGAAGCAGCAAGAGACTGTGGAAGATTTTGACAATTATGAAAGTACCGGCAAAACAGCCGCGTTCTTCTATCTGACAACCGATGGGAAAGTCGTTGTCAGAAGCAGCAATGACTATGTACCGTCCATGATCAAAATGGCCGGTGGCGAATACGCATTTGAAGGCGTGACTGATGAAGATGGTAGGACTTCTGTTTCCATGACGATGGAAAGCTTTTATGAAAAGGCGCAGGATGCCGACTATATTATCTACAACGCAAGTATAGACGCTTCAGTAAAGACCATCGCAGATCTGGTAGAAAAAGACGAGGTCTTGAAAGAATTCAAGGCTGTGAAGTCCGCAGACTGCTATACAACCGGCAATGCCATGTACCAGAGGACTGACGTAATCGCTGACATGATTTCCGATTTTCACAAGGTTTTTACCGGTCAGGACACGGAGCATTTAGAATTCCTGAAAAAAATGGAGTAACCCATGATAACCAACAAGCAAGAACACAGAAGCAGAAGCAACGTTCGCGATGGCGAGGGCTTTCATGCAGAACTACATAGACGACGGATGCGGTGTGCCTTGGTATTTCTGCTTTTGGCGGCAGCTTTTGCGCTGATCACCCTGCTGAATATCAATACCGGCAGCGTACATCTGTCCGCAGGAGAAATCGTCAAGGCGATTTTTGCGAAAGAGGGCAGCAAGACAACGCTGGATATTATCTGGAAGATCAGGCTGCCGCGGATTTGGATGGCAGCCATTTTGGGCGGGGCATTGTCTCTTTCCGGTTTCATGCTGCAGACCTTCTTTGAGAATCCCATTGCCGGCCCTTATGTGCTGGGGATTTCTTCAGGCGCCAAGATGGTGGTGGCACTTGTGATGATTTTTTACCTGAATCAGGCAAAAAGTTTATCGTCCTATGCGTTAATTTTAGCGGCCTTTATCGGTTCGCTGCTGGCGACCGGATTTATTCTGCTGGTGTCGAAAAAGATACGCAATATGGCAGCGCTTTTGGTGGCCGGCATTATGATCGGGTATATCTGCTCGGCGGTAACCGACTTTGTAGTAACCTTTGCCAGTGATTCGGATATTGTCAACCTGCATAACTGGTCGCTGGGCAGTTTTTCCGGTATGAGCTGGAGCAACGTATCGGTCGGCGCAACGGTGGTTGGAATCGCCTTCCTTGCAGCCGTATGTTTGTCTAAACCGATCGGGGCATTTCAGTTGGGGGAAGCCTATGCACAGAGCATGGGTGTGAACATCAAAGTGTTCCGTGCCTTGCTGATTTTGCTTTCCAGCCTGCTTTCGGCCTGTGTGACCGCCTTTGCAGGACCGATTTCGTTCGTCGGTATTGCAGTACCATTCATCGCGAAAGCCTGTCTGGGAACATCTAAGCCGCTGGTGGTCATTCCGGGATGCTTTTTGTGCGGATCGGTATTCTGCATGCTCTGTGATTTGATCGCCAGAACAGCCTTTGCACCGGTGGAATTAAGCATCAGCACCGTGACTTCCATTTTTGGAGCACCGGTGGTAATCTATATGATGATTAGAAAGCGTAGCAGAATATAATGGAAAAGTATTTTAGTTTCGATCGGCTTTCCGTCGGCTACAAAGGGAAGCCACTGATTCGCGACATTTGTTTAGACATTCAAAAAGGAGAAATCGTGACACTGATCGGCCCCAACGGTGCCGGTAAATCCACCATCCTCAAAAGCATCACTCGCCAGCTGGAGCGCATCGGCGGCAGTGTGATCCTGGATGGAACGGATATTCAGGCCATGTCCTATAAAAGTCTGGCCTCCCGCATGGCAGTGGTGTTGACCGACCGGATCAAGGCGGAAATGATGACCTGTCACGATATTGTAGCCAGCGGGCGTTATCCCTATACCGGCAGGTTGGGAATTTTGACCGCCGCAGACGAACAGAAGGTAGAAGAAGCTCTGAAAATGGTGCATGCTCAAGATTTGGGTATGCGGGATTTTGCCAACATCAGTGATGGACAGCGGCAGCGGGTACTCCTTGCCAGAGCCATCTGTCAGGAACCGGACGTGATGATCCTAGACGAACCGACCTCCTTTCTGGACGTGAAATATAAGCTGGAGCTTTTGGCAATCCTGCGGCAGATGGCCAAGGAAAAGGGCATCACCGTCATCATGTCCCTGCACGAAATTGATCTGGCAGAGAAGATTTCCGACAAGATCATCTGCGTCAGTGGAGAGACCATTTTTGCCTATGGAACGCCGGAAGTGATTTTTAAGGAAGAGATCATCCGCAGTCTTTACCATATTGACAACGGCTATTTTGACCCGATGTTCGGCAGCATCGAACTTCCGCGGCCGGAGGGAAAACCACAGGTTTTTGTTCTTTCGGCAGGAGGAAGCGGCATTGAAGTATACCGTAGACTGCAAAAGGCAAATGTGCCGTTTATTGCCGGAATTCTGTATCCGGGCGATATTGATTATCAGCTGGCACGGATGCTGGCCATGGAAGTGATTACCGAAAAACCATACTGCATCATGTCAGAGGCAACCTATACGCGTGCTGCAGAGCGGATGCAGACCTGCGAAAGGGTGATTTTTGCGGGGGCAGAGGTCGGAGATATGAACCGGGCGCTTTTCAGGCTGAAAGAGGACGCAGAGAGGGCAGGAAAACTGATTGAGTACCAAACATTTGACCGGGATTGAGTCCCATTACATCATCAAGAATAATAAGAAGATGCAGTTCGGTTATACGACAGGAACCTGTGCAGCGGCGGCATCCAAGGCAGCGGCACAGATGCTGCTTACCGGAGAAAAAACAGATTTTGTGATCCTGATGACACCCAAGGGCATTACCCTCAATCTGGAGGTCGTCGATCTGGTCATGGCACCTGATTTTGTATCCTGTGCGATTGTCAAGGATGCGGGGGATGATCCGGATGTGACTCATGGGATCAAGGTTTACGCCAAGGTCGAAAAAATGGAAGCCGGCTTTACCGTTGCCGGAGGCGAAGGCGTTGGCAGAGTGACTCGTCCGGGACTGGAACAACCGGTAGGAGAATTTGCCATCAACCGCGTTCCGCGGCGAATGATTACCGAGGCACTGCAGGAGACCGCAAAAGTATGCGGATTTCAGGGAGGGCTTCGCGCAACGATTTCTGTGCCGGAAGGCGCAGAACGTGCGAAGAAGACCTTTAATCCACTGCTTGGCATCGAAGACGGGATTTCGATTTTAGGAACCTCCGGCATCGTGGAGCCGATGAGTGAAACCGCACTGCTGAACAGCTTAAGAATGGAAATGAACCAGCAGCTTGCCATGGGGCGAACCTATCTGGTTGTGACATTGGGAAATTATGGAAAACATTATCTGGATGGACTGGGTTTCATGCCGGTACAGGATTCGCTCAAGTGCAGCAATTATATTGGCGAAGTCATCGATATGGCGGTAAACTTGGGGGCGAAAGGGCTTTTGTTCATTGCTCATATCGGAAAGTTTGTTAAGGTCGCCGGCGGTATTATGAATACACACTCCCAAAATGCAGACGCCAGAAGTGAGATCATGGCAGCGGCGGCACTTCGGGCGGGTATCGACCGAGACGGTGCCATGCAGATCCTGGACACGCTCACAACCGCTGAAGCCATTGAAATCATCGAAAAAGCAGGACTTTTGAAACAGACCATGCAGATTCTGACTGCTAAAATCGCCTTTTACCTGCAGCACCGATGCTACGGGGCGATTGAAACAGAGGCGATGATCTTTTCCAACGAAAAAGGTTATCTGGGCGAGACCAGGGGGGTTCGTACCATGCTGCACAAAATAGAAGAGGAAACGAAGAAGTGAAACAAAGAGGAAAACTATACGGCGTCGGTGTCGGACCCGGAGATCCGGAACTGATGACCGTGAAAGCGATACGAACCATAGAACGCAGTGATGTTATCGTTGTGCCGGGGAAACAAGCGGAGGATTCCGTCGCTTATCAAATTGCGGCAGGCATTTGTGAAAACCTTGCAGACAAGCGGTTGGTTGCGGTAGAAATGCCGATGGTCAAAGATGAAGCGAAGCTGAAAACGGGACATCGGGCAGCGGCAGAGAAGATCGAAGCACTGCTGGACGAAGGGATGACCGTCAGCTTTTTGAATCTGGGCGATGTGACGGTTTATGCAACCTATATGTATGTGCATCAGATGGTAAAGGCAGATGGTTACGACACACAAATCATCAATGGCATCACATCGTTTACGGCAGCAGCGGCACGGCTGAACGTGGATCTGGTCGAAAAAAATCAGCCGCTGCATGTGATTCCGGCCAGCTATCGCAGAGATACGGCAGAGGAGCTTCTAAGACTCCCGGGAACCAAAGTCCTGATGAAATCCGGGAAGGAAATCGCACATATCCGAGATGTGGTTCTTGCCAGTGGGCAGGAGGCTGTCATGGTGGAACGCTGCGGCATGCCTGGAGAAAAAATCTACCTAGAACCGGCGAAAATCCCGGACGACGCGTCCTACTATTCCGTCATCATCGTAAAAGAAAGACAGGAGGAAGAAGCATGAAGACTATTCATTTTGTGGGAGCGGGCAGCGGTGCTGCTGACCTGATCACCCTGAGAGGAAAACGATATTTAGAAGAAGCCGATACCATCATCTATGCAGGATCCCTGGTCAATCCTCAACTGCTGGATTATGCGAAAACCGGTTGCAGTATCTATAACAGTGCCAAAATGACATTAGAAGAAGTGCTGGAGGTCATGCTGCAAGATGTAAGAGCCGACAAGCAGGTTGTTCGTTTGCATACGGGTGACCCCTGCTTGTACGGCGCAATCCGCGAACAGATGGATGTGCTGGATCAAGAAAAAATTCCATATGATGTTTGTCCGGGCGTCAGCTCCTTCTGCGGCGCAGCCTCCGCACTGAATCTGGAATATACCCTGCCGGAAATTTCCCAGAGCGTAATCATTACCCGCATGGCTGGCAGAACACCGGTACCGGAAAAAGAGAGCATCGAATCCTTTGCAGCACATCACGCGACCATGGTTGTGTTCCTCAGCACCGGACTTTTGGAAGAACTGTCCAAACGCCTGATTGCCGGCGGTTACCGTGCCGATACACCGGCTGCCATCGTTTACAAGGCTACCTGGGAGGATGAAAAAGCCTTCGTCTGTACCGTGGGAACGCTGGCAGAAACCGCGAGGGAAAATAATATCACCAAAACGGCGCTGATGATCATCGGTGATGTAGTGAACTGCAGTCATTATGACCGCTCCAAATTGTACGACCCGGCCTTTACGACCGAGTTTAGGGAAGCGAGCAAATAAGAGAGCAATGAAAAAAGCATCCATTCTATGTTTCAGTCCACCGGGCAGAGAAACGGCACTCAGGCTGAAGGAATATTTCAAAACTGCATATCCGGATTGGACGGTTCAGGTCTTTGCAAAAGGACAGTTTTCTACAAAACCGGTTGAGAACAGGAAGATTCTTTCCATTACAGAACCGCTGGCTGACTGGGGCAAGGAACATTTCCGGCAGGATGACTGCCTGGTCTTTGTAGGGGCAGCCGGAATTGCGGTGCGCACCATTGGGCCTCTTGCTGTCAGTAAAAAGAAGGATCCGGCCATACTGGTTGTGGATGACCGCCTGCAATATGTAATTCCCATCCTGTCCGGTCATTTAGGCGGTGCGAATCTAATCGCTTGTCGCCTTGCGGCTCTGGCAGGGGCAGAAGCCGTGCTGACCACAGCCACTGATGTGCATCAAAAACTGGCGCCGGACGTTTTTGCGCAAAAGAATGGACTGAAAATCATGGACTTTACAGCGGCGAAACTGGTTGCCGCGGCACTGGTGCGAGGAGAAACCATCACGGTTTACAGCGATGCCGGAGTAGAAGGTTCGGTGCCGGACGAAGTCCGTCTTGAAAGGCTGCAGGCTTTTGCAGACTATCATGGCGGAGCTGCTATGATCCTTTCAGTAAGAAAGCCGGAGCTTACAGAAAAGCCGGAGGTTTTGTGGCTGGTGCCGCAGACGGTGTATTTAGGTATCGGACTCAAAGCAGGCAAAACAGAGGAAACTGTAGCGCAGGTGGTCGATGTATGCCTACAACAAGCCGGTGTGGTACCGGAAGCCCTGGCAGGCGCGGCTTCCATTGATCTCAAAGGTCAGGAAGCAGGGCTCTTGCAATTTGCGGAAAGAACGCACCTGCCGCTACGGTTTTATACGGCGGAGGAACTGAACCAGGTAGCGGGTCAATTCACAGAATCGACATTCGTCAAGAAAATTACCGGTACGAATAACGTATGTGAACGCAGCGCTATGCTAGCGGCTATGAAAGCCGAAGATTTTACGGAAACAGCCGGCAGCGCCATACTGCTGCAGCCAAAGACCGCCTTAGACGGTGTAACCGCCGCACTGGCGATGAAGAAAGGAACGATTCGATTTGAATAAGATATATGTAGTCGGCATTGGACCGGGCGCTTACGAAAAAATGACCATTGAAGCTTGTGAGACGCTCAAAAACTGTGATGTCATCATCGGCTATACGGTCTATGTGGATCTGGTCAAAGACCATTTCCCGAGGAAAACCTTCCTGACTACGCCGATGCGGAAAGAAAAAGAGCGCTGCGTCATGGCCTTTGAAGAAGCCGCAAAGAACCAGACCGTTGCGATGATCTGCTCCGGTGATGCCGGTGTATACGGCATGGCAGGATTGATGTATGAGGTTGGAAAAGATTATCCACAGACAGAAATCACGGTGATTCCGGGTGTGACAGCCGCGATCAGCGGTGCGGCATGCCTCGGCGCGCCACTGATTCATGATTTCTGCCTGATCAGTCTCAGTGACCTATTGACACCCTGGGAGCGGATCGAAGAACGTCTGCGCTGTGCGGGCAAAGGCGACTTTGTAGTCTGCCTTTACAACCCGTCCAGTGTAAAACGAGCCGATTATCTAGCTAAGGCCTGCGATATTCTCATGGAGCACAAACCGCAGGAAACCGTATGCGGCATTGTAAATAACATTGGCCGGGAAGGCGAGCAGATGCAGGTCATGACCCTTTCCCAGTTACGAGACACGAAGGTCGATATGTTTACGACCGTATTTATCGGCAATACCCAGACCAAACTCTTAAACGGCAAAATGGTCACACCGAGAGGCTATAAAAATGTGTAAGATCCTTTTATTCGGCGGAACGACCGAAGGCAGGCTGCTTTCGGAGTTTCTCGTCAACAACAGAATCCCGTCTGTGGTGTGTGCGGCAACCGCATATGGAGGAAGCCTCAGCGCATCCTCGGCCGAAGTCCGCGTGCTGGCGGAGCGTCTGACTTCCGAGGAAATGGAGGCTCTGATGCAAACCGAGCAGCCGGAGCTGGTTATTGATGCCACCCACCCTTATGCGACGGAGGTAACCGAGAACATTCAACAGGCGGCAAAAAAGGCAGGCATGGAGTATCTGCGTGTTCTACGGAAAACGGAGGCAGCTGAGACGAACGAAATGGTCTATGTGGATTCTGTGGAAGCAGCGGCAGAATGGCTGAACGGCAGAGATGGACAGATTCTGGTCACGACCGGCAGCAAGGAACTTCAGGCTTATACGAAGATTGACCGCTGGAAGGAACGAGTCTTCGCTCGCGTGCTTTCCACAGCCGCATCGGTCGCTCACTGTGCGGCGTTAGGATTTGAAGGAAGAAACCTGATCGCTATGCAGGGACCGTTTACCGAAGCCTTGAACGAAGCTATGCTTCGCGCCTATGATATCCGTTATTTGGTGACAAAAGATACCGGCAGAAGCGGCGGCTTTGCAGAGAAAATCGAGGCTTGCCGGGCATGTGGTTGCATTCCGGTCATCCTTGGCAGACCCCGCAAAGAAACAGGTATTTCTGTTATTGCCTGCAAGCAGAAATTGGTAGAACGAATGGGACTGCGACCGCCGGTAGAGATCTCACTGATCGGCATCGGACCGGGCGGTCAAGGCAGCATGACCGAAGAAAGCGCGAAAGCACTGCAGGACGCGGCTTTTGTCATCGGCTCCGGCAGGATGCTGGACAGTGTGAGAGATCAGAAGCCGCTACTGGATGCTTACCGCAGTGAAGAGATTGTCAGCTTTATCGACAGCCATCGCGGTTACGAACGGTTTGCGATATTGCTTTCCGGTGACACCGGCTTTTACAGCGGCGCGAAAAAGCTCTACCAGAGCCTGACAAAACTGGATATGCAGGATCAAGTACAGATTCTGACCGGCGTTTCTTCCGTTTCCTATTTTGCATCCAGACTGGGGACGTCCTGGGATGATGCGGTTCTTGTATCCAATCATGGTCGGGAACAGGCACTCCTTCCACGGATCCGGGATCACAAAAAAGTGTTTTCCATTCTCGGAAAACCAGAAGATGTAGCCGAGCTGGCACAAGAGTTGGTGGACTTTGACATGCCGGAGGTGAAATTGTCGGTAGGTGAAAGGCTTTCTTATGCGGATGAAAAAATAACGTTGGGAACCGCAAAAGAATTCTGCGACTTTCGCCACGATCCACTGAGCGTACTTCTGGTAGAAAATCCATGCGTAGCGGAAACGAAAATCAATTCGCTGCACTGCCGCGGGGATCAGGAATTTTTAAGAGGCAAGATACCGATGACCAAGGAAGAGGTTCGGGTGTTATCCGTAGACCGGCTGCGTCTGACCGAAGATGCGATCTGCTATGATATTGGTGCAGGAACCGGATCGGTATCCGTGGAAATGGCACTGCGGGCAACTAAAGGCAGGGTTTATGCGGTAGAACGAAATCCGGAAGCGGTAAAACTTCTGCAGGATAATCGAAGAAAATTCAAGGCTGCGAATCTGACGATCGTAGAGGGTCTGGCACCGGAAGCCATGGAGAAACTGCCACCGGCAACCCATATTTTCATCGGGGGATCTGCCGGCAATATGGATGCTATCATCGAAGCCGCATGTGCAAAGCTTCCGAAGAATCAGAAAGCCAACTCGATTCGCTTTGTGATCAACTGTATCGCCATGGAATCGGCCGCACAAGCTCTTGCCTGTGCAAAAAAATATGGAAGGGGAGAGCCGGACGTGACACAAATCTCGGTTGCCAAAGGACATGCTGTAGGCAGTTACACCATGATGAAAAGTGAAAATCCGATCACCATCATCTGCTTTGATGCGGAGGCATACTTATGAAAATGCCAAGAATTCTGCTGTGCGCCGGTGCAAGCGGCAACGGCAAAACTTTACTGACCTGCGGGATTTTGCAGAGCTTGATCCATCGAAGAGTCCGGCCTGCTTCCTTCAAATGTGGACCGGATTACATCGATCCTATGTTTCACAAAAAAGTACTGGGGACGGTATCCGGTAATCTGGATACCTTCTTTCTGGGAGATGAAAGTCTGCGCTGGCTGTTTACCGAGCGGGCAAGGGGATGTGACGTTGCCGTGCTGGAAGGCGTCATGGGCTATTATGACGGACTGGGCGGCATCAGCCAGAAAGCAAGCACTTATGACGTGGCAAGAGCAACCAAGACCCCGGCCATTCTGATTGTCAACGCAAAAGGGGTCAGCGCTTCGCTGGCAGCACAGATTCAAGGCTTTCAAAACTTTAAATCGGACAGTGGTATCGCGGGAGTAATTCTCAACCATGCCAAAGAACCAATGTACCACCTTCTAAAAGATTATATCGAAGGAATCTGCCATGTGCCGGTGATTGGCTGGCTGCCGGAGCTTACAGACATTCATCTGGAAAGCCGTCATCTGGGATTGGTTATGCCGGATGAGGTCGCCGATATCCGGAAAAAACTGCTCCAGCTGGCTGAAGTGATCAGCCAGACCATTGATCTTGACCGGCTCCTGGCCATTGCCCAAACAGCCCCCGACATCAGTGGAACCGATCCGCTGACGAACCTGTCCGGCATGGACAGGTTGTGCGGGGATAAGCTTCGCATTGGGGTAGCCAGAGACGAGGCATTCTGCTTCCTCTACGAGGATAACCTGCGCTTACTGGAACGCTTAGGCGCGGAAATCATCTCGTTTTCACCGATCCGGGATAAACAGATCCCAGTCGGTCTTGATGGACTGATCTTTTATGGTGGATATCCGGAACTTTACAGTAAAGAACTTTCGGTAAACCAAACAATGATAAAAAGCATCCGCCGGGCAGACGCCGATGGCGTGCCGATTTTGGCTGAATGTGGCGGTTTCATGTACCTAGGAGACTCGATCGAAGGTCCGGACGGCCAGGTTTACTCCATGGTCGGACTGACAACTGGGCGAGCTTACGATACCGGAAAGCTTGGTCGATTTGGCTATCTTGATTTAACCGTGGTTCAGTCAGGAGGCGGATTCTTCGACGGATACGAGGATATCGGTATCCTCAAAGCCCATGAATTCCATTATTATGATACGACAGACAACGGCAGCAGCTTTCACGCGCAGAAACCGACAGGAAAGCGAACTTGGGACTGCATGATCAGCAGACCGAACCTGCTGGCGGGTTTTCCACATATTTACTATTATGCAAACCCGAAATTCGCCCAAATCTTTTTAGATAAATGCAGACGCAGAAAGCATCTGTAAGAATGGAGACTAGCCATGTTGCACGATACAGGCATCGCATTGGCGGCCGGTTTTTTGCTCGACCTTGCCATTGGCGATCCGCGCTGGCTCTATCATCCGGTCAGATTGATCGGGAAACTGATAGACTGGTTAGAAATACATATCAGAAAAGTATTACCGAAAACGTCTCGAGGGGAACTGGCGGGCGGGGGCTTGCTGGTCATCTGCGTCCTTTTTGCTACTGCAGGGGTAACCGCAGGGCTTTTACGCGTGGCATATAAGCTACATGCGACAGCAGGCCTGGCACTGGAAATTTTCATGTGCTATCAGATGCTTGCGGTTCGTTCGCTGAAGGATGAAAGCATGCTTGTATATGATGCATTGACTTCGGGCAAGGAAAGTAGCCTTGAGGATGGCAGATATGCTGTTTCCCGTATCGTTGGACGCGATACGCAGAATCTGGATGAAACCGGTGTATCGAAAGCTGCTGTAGAAACAGTGGCAGAAAACTTCGGTGACGGGGTGTTTACCCCGATGTTTTACATGGCGCTGGGAGGTCCGGTGTGTATGTACCTTTACAAAGCAATTAATACCATGGATTCCATGGTTGGCTATAAAAATGAACGCTTTTTGTACTTTGGTCGTTGTGCGGCGAGGCTGGATGATGTGGCAAATTTCATTCCGGCCAGGCTGGCAGGCATCCTGCTTGTGATCAGCGCATGGCTGGGACCTTTTGACGGAAAAAATGCCGGCAGGATCTTTGCCAGAGACCGCCATAACCATACTAGTCCAAACTCAGCGCATACCGAGGCGGCAGCCGCCGGCGCCCTGGATATCCAACTGGCCGGAAACGCCTGTTACTTCGGCAAGCTTTATGAAAAGCCCTTTATCGGTGATCCCTTGCAGACGATCGTTCCTGACGATATTCGCCGCATGAATCAGCTGATGTACTTGGCAGCTTTTTTATCTGTCGCAGTGCTGGATACGGTCAGCTTCCTGCTTTACTGGTAAAAGAAAGGTATCTAACCAAGATGAAAGAAATGATACACGGCGGCGATATTTACCGCCATCCTAATGTGGTGGATTTTTCCTCAAACTGCAATCCATTTGGAACACCAAAGCGCGTGCAGGATGCCATCTGCCGGGCAGCCGGACAGATCGGACATTATCCGGACGTGCAGTGCAGCAGACTGCGGAAAGCCTTAGCAGAAAAACTAAATATTCCAAAGTCATGGATTTTCTTTGGTAATGGTGCGGCAGAAGTGATTTTTGCAGCTGTGCAGGCGTTGCATCCGAAGCAGGCGGTACTTCCGGCGCCGACCTTTGCCGAATACGCACAGGCGCTGGAAACAGTTGGATGTAAGATCCAATATGTTAAAACTGCGGAAGCAGACGGTTTTGCTATCTCGCAGAACATCGCCGATGCCTTGACGGAAGAAACGGACATGCTGTTTCTCTGCAACCCAAACAATCCCACCGGCACCCGCATGAAAAAAGAAACGGTGCAGACAATTCTGGAAAGAGCTTCCGAGACCGGAACGACCGTGATGCTGGATGAGTGTTTCATGGACTTTGTTCCTGATCCGAAGCGCGACTCTATGCTGCCGTTTCTGGATGCCTATCCGCATGTGATTTTGCTCAAAGCTTTTACTAAGCTGTACGCCATGGCTGGGGTAAGGCTGGGATATGGAATTTCGAGTCACGCGACTATGATTGAGAAGCTGGAACGCAGCGTGCAGCCATGGAACATTTCGTCCCTGGCTCAGGAAGCAGGAATTGCCGCGCTGCAGGAAGATTTTTTTGTGGAAAAGAGTCTGGACGCATTGCGCAGAGAACATGCTTTCCTGATGGATGCACTCAAGCAGATGGGTGTGACCGTGTACGCATCCGAAGCCAACTATATTTTTTTTCGCGGACCGGAAGACCTTGGGAAACAGCTTCTGGAAGAAGGCTTCCTAGTACGGGACTGCAGCAACTATCCGGGACTGGCCAAAGGCTACTATCGCATTGCCGTGCGGCTGCGACCGGAAAACGAGGCGCTCATGCAGGCTATGAAAAAACTGAAAAAATAATCGGAGGAAACCAACATGGCAAAAGCGATTATGGTGCAGGGTACCATGTCCAATGTAGGAAAAAGCCTGATTACCGCAGGCTTATGCAGAATTTTCAAGCAGGACGGCTATAAAGTAGCACCATTCAAATCACAAAATATGGCACTGAATTCCTTTATCACCGAAGACGGCATGGAAATGGGCCGTGCGCAGGTCATGCAGGCAGAAGCCGCCGGCATTGCACCGGATGTGCGCATGAATCCGATTCTCCTTAAACCGACCAACGATGTTGGCAGCCAGGTCATCGTCAATGGAGAGGTGCTGGGGACTATGAGTGCCCGCGACTATTTCGCCTTTAAGCATAAGCTGGTGCCGGACGTGATGAAAGCCTTCAACGAGCTCAGCGCCGAAAACGATGTCATTGTGATAGAAGGGGCAGGAAGTCCCGCAGAAGTGAACCTGAAAGACGAAGATATCGTCAATATGGGCATGGCGAAAATGGCCAAAGCACCGGTACTTTTGGTCGGTGACATTGACCGTGGCGGTGTGTTTGCGCAGCTGATCGGAACCGTCAGCCTGCTGGAGGAGGATGAACAAAAGATGGTCAAAGGACTGATCATCAACAAATTCCGTGGCGACAAAACGATTCTCGACCCGGGCATCGCGATTCTGGAAGAAAAATCCGG
>ERZ808240.2309-NODE-2309-length-21240-cov-3.953222_pt1 | contig 21240 bp, 14 predicted proteins | sample MGYA00521084_ERZ808240 | MGnify/ENA primary metagenome ERZ808240 (study PRJEB31516, sample SAMN03275571) | gut metagenome | biome: mammalia-associated habitat; material: feces | host: Papio cynocephalus | place: Kenya | collected 2012-08-06 ...
CCAGACTCCGGGCGCGCGGCCTGCACCCGCTGTTCATCACCGGTCATACCGGCTGGACAGACGATTTCGCGTTTGCCTTTGCCCATCGGGACAAGCTCTGCTCCCCGTTCGGAAAGAAGGTCCATGATCCATCCGCCCCCTATGACGCCTACGACGAATCAGACGACACGGAGGAAGCGGCAAAGAGCGGATTTCTGAAGGGCACCGGCTTCTCCCGGTGAGATACCGCGGAGCCCTGCGGAGGTTATACGGAGGATTGTAATGAAAGACAGAGAACTGCGATTGGACCGCAGCTGCCATGTGCTGTATTCCAGGCCCTGCAAAAAGGAGATTCAAAAGAAAATCGCCCTGCACTATCCTCCGCGGGAGCGGGAAGCCGTATGGGAACGTGTGCAGCGGCAGTATGCGGACTTCCTCTCCGACTGGCGCACCGATCTGGGCGGCAGGCGGAATTTCCACAACGGCAAAGGCGGGAACTATGACTGCATTGCTCTGATGGCTTACTATGTAGTCTGCAAAGCCGTCACAAGCCTTGCGGAAATTGAGGAAATGGAGGGCAGTCTGTTCCTGGGCGCGTTTCGGAAAATGAAATTTGTGGACTGCGGCAAACCGTTTTTCAAGCGGCTGATGTACAGGGCGTTTCTGAATGCCAAACGGCAGTGCGACAAGTGGGGCGACTTTCAGATGAATGTCGCGCCGTTTGACAAAAACAAACCCATTTATTATGAGTTCACAGAATGTCCCACGGCGGAGTTTGCAAAAAAGCACAACTTGCTTGAGGTCATGCCCGCGCTCTGCAATCCGGACTTTGAAGCCATGGAATGCGTCCATGCACGGCTTGTACGCAAAACCACCTGCGCCAATGGAGATCGCTGCGACTATACGATCTGCGGCGACCATGACCCGTATCTGAAAGAGCACCCCGAATACCGCGATGAGGCGGGGTACCGCAGGAACCGGTAGGGAAAAAGAGATGTTATTTGAGACATTTGGAAATAAATCAGATCCCGCCATGCTGTTTTTTCACGCCATGGGCGTGACGGGAAGCAGCAGCGAGCCGGTGGCGAAATATCTGAAAAGCCGGTATTTCTGTATTCTTCCCACCTCCACGGTCTACTGCGCCGGGCAGAAATATGTCAGCAAAGCGGACGAAGTGCGTCAGGTGGAGGAATTTCTGCGCGCACAGGAGGTAGAGCGCCTTGCGCTGGTGGCCGCATCCTCCATCGGCGCGGACTTGGCCATGGCCTTTCTGACGCATGGCAAAATTCCGGCGGAGCACGTTTTCTTCGATGGCGGGCAGTTCGCGCGGATTGGGAAAGCAGCCCGGCGCTTTATGACGCCGCTGCTGTATCTGGCCATAAAGAGCCTGTATTGGTCAAAGGGCAGAACGCTCAAAAAAATTCTGTGGTGCGATGACGAAGCCATCAAACCCTACTTCATCGCGGCGGGGAAAGCGCTGAGCTATGGCAATCTGCGCCGTCAGCTTGAGGACAGTCTGGAGGACAAGCCGTTTCCGCCGCTGCCGCGGGAGCTGCAAAAACACTGCTATTTTGAATTTGGGAGTGCCGAAGACCATTTCAAATACCGGAATGCTGTGATGAAAGCCTATCCTTACGGCAATTTCCCGGTTTTTGACGGCGATCGCCATATGCAGTATCAAATCCGTGACCCGGAGGGATTTGCGGCGCTGCTGCGGTCCGTAGTGGAGCAGGACGCCCTGCCGGAGTCCGGTCATAAAAGCGTATAATAGATTGATGGATTTTTCTTACGGCTCACCGCCGCGGTATCTGCGTGCTGATGAAGGAGCCGGGGCTGTGCCGGCCGGACCGCACCATGAGCGAGACCGGCGGCGCGGCGGGCTTTGTGCGGGAGGGAAATGACTGACGCAGCAAATCCCGGAAGACCATTTCTCCGCTCAATCAGGCGGCGGGCATATCCTGCCCGGAGAGGGTTCGGCAACATTTCTGATTGACGAATAACAAGAGGTGTGGTAGAATACCTTCGTTGCCGCTGAATGGGCCTGACCGGATGCGCCTGCCGTGTATTCCGGATTATTTTTTGGACGGTGGTTAGCTACAACTAACTGCTTTTGAATCCATTCACGGCAGGGCTTCTTTACAGGGCGGAGATTCCTCCGGGATATGCATAATGCAGGGGTTAGAGGGCACGCGCCCTGCTCTTCCCCACGGGGGAGAGGAATCCTACACCGAAGAAGGCGGCTATGGATTATTCGTCTGATTCCGCGTCATAGCGGACGTGATAAAATGAAAGGAAAGGTGATGCGGATGCCCCTTGGTTAGTTTAGACTAACTAAACGAGGCGATCGTTTGCGGCTATGACCCTATACCGGCTCCTGCCGGATATGATGTCCATGGTCAGAAAATGGAAAGTCCCATGGTGAATTGGGCGGTATTTTTGGCGTGTTGGTTGGATACATCTGACTTGTGCGCCGGATTGCGTGCGCCCGCGGCATTATGCCGCAAGCGGTTAGATTCTTCTAACCACCGGCGGTATACAACGAGATGAAAGGGATGTGTATGAAAATCACAAAGAAAAGACTGTATGCGTGGCTTATGGCAGCGGTCATGACGGCTTCGCTGCTGCCGACAGCGGCTTTTGCGGATCATGAAGGAACGGATTTTTCTTCGGCGGTTGAGGCGGAGGAAGCCTCCGAAAGTCCTGAAAAGAGTATTCCGGAGGATACTGCGGAGGGGGAAGAGGCTGACGGCGGCGCGGCGGAAGGCATGGCGCTGCTTCTGAGCGGAGGGGAAGCGGACGCGCCTGCCGTTTATGCCGACGGCACTTACACCGGCACGGGTACCGGCTTTGAAAACGGTACCATTCAGTTGGATGTGACGATTGAAGACGGCCGGATTACCGAAATCCGGACTGTCAAAAAGGAACGGCAGAGCTATTGGGAAAAATGCGATGTAGAAAGCCTGTTTGACGAAATCAGACAGGCGCAGAGCGCGGATGTAGACGCGGTCTCCGGCGCTACATTGAGTTCCGACGGCGTCAGGCAGGCGGTAAAAGACGCGCTGGAGCAGGCCGCGAAAGCCGCCGGCCATCCGTCGGAAACCGTGTTTTCCTCCGGCAGCGGCGCGGAGAATGACCCGTATATTCTGGAGACGGAAGCGCAGCTCCGGGCGTTGGCGGCGTCTGTCAACAGCGGCACGGACTATGCCGGGGAGTATATCGAGCTGGCGGATGACATCGCGCTTTCTGATGAAACATGGACGCCCATCGGTACCGCCGAGGGACAGACGGTGTTAAACGGCTTTTCGGGTATTCTCAACGGAAACGGCCATGTGATCTCCGGCATGACCATCGGCACGCGGGAAGCGCCTGCCAGCCTGACGAACGCGGGTCTGTTCGGGGCGCTGAGCACCGGCGCGGAGATTTATGACCTGGGCGTCACCGACGTCAGCATCTACAACGACTGTGCCGGTGAGGAGAGGCTGCCCCGGCCCGTGGTGGGCGTTCTGGCCTCCTATGCCAACGGCGGAAAGGAGATCCGGCGGGGGAGCACCGTCGTCATCGACGGCTGCTGGGCCACCGGCACCGTGGTGAACGAGAATGCCGTGACCGACCGCTACGCCTATGTGGGCGGCCTGGTGGGCACGGCGGGCTACGGTCCGCTGATCGCCAACTGCTGGACGGACGTGGACATCCACGCCGCCGGGAGCGGCGGCGCCAACTACGCGGGCGGCATCATCGGCATGGACAGCAACAGCGGCATGACCGCCAACTGCGCCTCCTTCGGTGACGTCACGGTGGATCTGGGCGGGCAGGTGCAGCTCGATTATTGGGGCGCGGGCGGTATCGCCGGTGAGAACAGTTCCGGCATCTTCAACTGCTACGCCGCGGGCGGCACGGCCTTGAGCGAAGACCATGCCGGGGAGAAGTATCCTGTTGGTATCGGCGCCATCTCCGGCGGTTTCTCTTTTGAAGAATTCTATGATGACGGCACCATCGGCGCTTACGGCTGCATCTTCAACGAGGACGCTGACCAGACTATCGGCGGCAAGAGCCTTGGCTCTCCCGTTGCCATATCGCTTTCCGCTATGGGATATATCAACAGTGGGTTAGAGGGAGACGACATCTCCGAGCAGGAGTACTGCTTCGGCAAGCCCGCCGACTTCTTCGGCACCCAGGCCCTGGCCGACGCCATGAACGCCGGGCTCAGCCAGGACAAGATTGACGAGGCCGACGGCAGTCTGAATACCGAGCCTTCCGATTACATCTCTCTGCTGGAAAACGGCCTGAAGACCTGGACGCTCACCGGCGGCAGGGTTTTGCCCACCGGGGAAGCGAAAGAGGAAGGCCCCTTTGAAGGCGGGAAGGGCACGGAAAGCGAGCCTTATAAGATCAAAACAGCGGAGCAGTTTGCGGACTTTGCCGCCTCCGTCACCGAGGACAACAGCTACGCCGGGCAGTTTATCCGCCTGGATCGGAATATTACCCTGAACGGTGACTGGACGCCCATTGACGGCTTTGGAGGCGCGTTTGACGGAAACGGCCATACGATTTCCCATGTATATGTAGGCACCGGCGATACGCAGGCCGCCGCGCCCGCCGCGGCCGGACTGTTCGGCACCGTGCTGGACAACACCCGGATTTCCAACCTGCGCCTCACCGACGTGATGGTGAACAGCTCCGCCAGGGGCATGGATCGCAGCTATGCCGGCGCGCTGGCGGGCCGGGCCGGTGACAGCGTTGTCATCGATCACTGCTCTGTCAGCGGCGGCTGCGTTGCCGCCGAGCACACCGGCAGAGCCTATGCTTACGGCGGCGGCCTGGTGGGCTACATGGGCATGGAGAGCATCCTTGCCAACAGCAGCGCCGATGTCACTGTCACTGCCGCAAGCAAAAGCGCCATGGCGATGGCCGGCGGCATCACGGCGGGAAATGGCGCCAAGAGGCTGATTATGAACTGCGTCGCGCTGGGGGATGTCTCCTCTTCCGGCAAGCCTCTGTCCGGCAGCGTGTTTGGCGGCGGTCTTGCGGGCTTTCCCACCGGCGTGGTCTATAACTGCTATGCCGGCGGCAGCGTCACGGTGACAAATACCAGCGAATACGAAGGCTCTCCCCGTGCGGGCGCACTCATTGGCCACCTGTTCAGCGGGACTGCGGCCATGAAGCTCTATTACAGTGCCGCGGCTGTTCTGACGGAGAACGGAACCACTCTGGAGACCGCCGCCAACGGCGATGTGGAGGGCGTTGAAAAAGATCTCACCGGCGTTCCGGCGGAAACGGATCTGACCGTTGTGGCGGCGCTGCTGAATAAGGGATTTTCCCAGGCTTCCCTGAACGCGGCGGACGCGTACCTTGCCAGCGCTGCCGGCCAGATGTCCGGCGGCTTTACCTCCGGCGAATTTACCGCTATGTGCCAGCGGGTTCCCGCGCGGTATGCGCTGAGTACAGATGAGGACGGACGCCTGACCGTTTCGGACACGGTCTATGAGGAGCCGGAAGGCCCTGACTTCTTCGCCGGCGGCACGGGTACAAAGGAAGATCCCTATCAAATTGAAACAGAGAATCAGCTGCGGGAGTTCGCGGCCTCCTGCGGAGAGGAAAACGACTACGCGGGCGAATATATCGTCCTGACGCGCGACATTGCACTGACGGAGGAATGGCAGCCCGTAGGCTGGCAAACGGACGGCGCCTACTTCTTCTGCGGCAGTTTTGATGGACAGGGCCATACCATTTCTCATCTGACGGTGGGAACGAAGGAGGCTCCCGCTGCGGACAGCGAGTACGGCTATCAGGTGTATTACGGTCTGTTTGCCGGACTTGGCGATCTCGCCGTGGTACGGAATGTGAAGCTGGAAGGCGTCAGCATCCACCTGACCAGCGAAGCTTCCCTGATGGCAGGCTCCATTGCGGGCTACAGTCTGAACGCAGGCATTGACAACTGTTCCGCCGCCGGCAGCATCAGCGTGAAAACGACAAATCCCACCCAGGAGCTTTTCAGCGCCAACTGCTTTGCCGGCGGTATCGTGGGCAATATCAGCGGCGGTTATCTGATCAACAGCTGGACGGATATGGAACTGCATGCCGAAGGCCGTACGGCCAACGCGGAAGCGGGAGGCCTGGCCGGCCTGAGCGCGTATGGCCTGATTGCCAACTGCTACGCGCTGGGCGACGTCTCCGGCGAAACGGACCGCACCGTGCATGACGGCGGCATGGCCTATGTTTCGGGCTTGGTAGGCTGCCAGGCGGCCCGGATGTTCAACTGCTACACGATGGGCAGCCTGAACTCCGCGTCCTATTCCAAAATGGTCGGCTTCCTGGCGGGGATGTCTACCGGCATCAGTGAAACCAGCTATAACTACTACAGCACCGACGCGGACCAGCTGATTGACGGTCTGGAGGTCAATCCCAAAACGTCCTTTGGCGTCATGGTCAGCGGCGGTACCGGCGAGGACGGCGACTCCTTCCCCGGTTGTCTGGCAAAAGGGAATGAGGGCAAATCCGCCGGTGAGATGACCGTACAGGCCTTTGCGGATCAGCTGAACGGCAACTTCTCCGCGTTCCCCGCTGATGTTGAAAAAGAACTGCCCGAGGGCACTGCCCTGAAAAAGTGGGTGGTGCGGGACGGCATTGTGACAGTGGGCACGGAGGCCGCGGAGGTTACCTATGTGCCTGTTGAGCGCCCCGAGGTCAAGACCGTTTACGCAGACGGCGTATACTACGGACGTGATTTTCTGGACGACGGCTATGAGCAGGCAATCATCCTGCGGGCAGTCGTCAGGGACGGCGTAATTACAGAGATTACCGCTGTGGAGCTGCCCGACGCGCTGAACCGTGATGAACTGGACGCGGTTTGCCGGCAGGCTTTGAGCGACCAGAAGGTTCCCGCGGCACAAAGCGGCGACTCTGATACACAGCGCGCTGCCAAAAGTACGCTGGAGATTCTGTTCGCCAAGGCGGAAAGCGGTGATACCAGCGGCTACGGTGAGGCGGATCCCTCCATTTTCGCCGGCGGAACCGGCACGAAAGCCGACCCCTATCAGATCTCCACGGCCGCCCAGCTGCGGGCGTTTGCGGCGGCGGTTAATATCGACGAGTCCTTTGAGGGCAAGTATATTGTTTTGACCTGCGACATCGACCTCAAGGGAATTGACTGGACTCCGGCCGGCGTGGGCGGCAATGTGTTTACCGGTACCTTTGATGGCCGGAATCATGTGATTCGGAATATGACCATCGGCACCGCGGAGCAGCCGTCCCGCCATATGATGGCAGGCCTGTTCACCAATCTGGATGGCGCGGTAGTGAAAAATCTGGGACTGGCAGACGCTTTCATCTGTCTGAAGCGGACGGATGATAAACGCTCTTATGCCGGGTTGGTTGCGGCGCTGGTGAAGCCCGGCTATACCGGCAGAGCGGCCGTAATCACCAACTGTACCGTCTCCGGCACGATTTATAACGCCGCGAATTCCTGGAGCTACTGCGGCGGCATTGCCGGCAGCACGCTTTACAATCTGATTGAAAACTGCACGGCCACCGTGCGGATCGTGGGAAGCTCCGTTTCTGCGTCTGTTGCCGCAGGCGGCATCGTGGGCGTGGATGGCTTCACCGGAATGCGGAACTGCAGTGCCTTTGGCCGTATTGAGGCGGACGGCAGCGTGAATGCTGTGTCCATCGGCGGCATTGCCGGCATGAAGAGCGGCCCGGGCCTGAACTGCTACGCAGACGTTGCCCTGATCTCCAAGGCGGCTACGATTGATGTGGGCGGCATTGCCGGACGCAATACCGGAACCGGCATTTTGGACACCAATTATTTCAATGCGGAAGCGGAGCAAAAAGTGGGCCCGCGGACGATTACTCCCGCCCAGGGCCTTGGCCTGAACGTGGATTACGGCGAGTGGATCGGCAGCGTGGAGCGCATGGAGTCCCGCACCGCCGCGCAAATGAAGGAAGCTGCGTTCTGCGAACAGCTGAACGCAAACCGCGAAAGTGAAGCTCTGAATAAAATCTGGAATGACTATGTCCAGGATGACGAGATCCTGAGCAGCACGCTGGAAGCTCCTGAAATGGATACATGGGTTCTGCGGGATGGCGTTGCGGTGCTGAAAAACGCCCCGGTTCTCAATCCCGCATCTTCCGGGGCGGCTGCCCGGATTGGGGAAACGGAATACGAAACGCTTCAGGCGGCGGTAGATGCCGCCGGCAGCGGCGCGGTAATTTCTGTGCTGCGGAGCGGCCTTTCCGCCGTTGTTTCCGGCAATAAGACCTTTACGCTGAAACTGGCTGCCGATGTGACGGAGCCCACGCTGGAAGCGGCGGCGGGATACCGGCTGACTCGCAGCGGAAGCACCTATACCGTGTCTGCGAAATCCTCCGGCGGTTCCTCCGGCGGTTCCTCCGGCGGTTCCTCCGGCGGCTTTTCGGACAGCTCCTCCGGCAGCAGCGCTGTGTCTGTACCCAGCGTGAAGAACGGTGAGGTGACGGTCAGTCCCGGGAGCGCTGAAAAGGGCGCCACCGTGACAATCACCGTTACTCCGGACGAGGGGTATGCGCTGGGCACCATCACCGTGAAGGACGCCGGCGGCAGCAAAATCAAGCTGACGGACAAGGGCGGCGGCAAGTACACCTTTACGATGCCTGGCAGCAGGGTGACTGTTTCTGCGGAATTCACCAGGATTCAGACCGCCGCTGCTTTCGCGGACGTTCCTGCCGGAGCTTATTACGCTGAGGCGGTGGAATGGGCTGTGAGAAACGGCATTACCAACGGGAAAGCCGATGGGCTGTTTGGCTCCCATGATCCCTGCACCCGCGGTCAGATCGTCACGTTCCTGTGGCGTGCTGCCGGTTCTCCCGCACCCAAGGGGACTGCGGCGGTTTCCGCCGATGTAGCTCCCGGCAGCTATTGCTTCAATGCTGTGGCATGGGCGCTTGAAAACGGCATCACGATGGGCCTTGCTGACGGCACCTTTGGTGTGAACCAGCCTTGCATGCGCGGCCAGAGTGTGACGTTCCTGTATCGTGCGATGGGCACGGCGCCCGCTGCGGCCAGCGGCTTTGCTGACGTGGCGGCCGATTCCTTCTGCGCTGAGGCTGTGGCGTGGGCCGTGGAGAACGGCGTGACGAACGGCACGTCCGCTGTCACATTCAGCCCCGATGACAGCTGCACCCGCGCACAGATCGCTGTGTTCCTGTATCGCGCGATGAAATAATTTGACAGGGCCGCGGACAAAGGGTTGGCCCAGGCCCGCGGACAAATGAATTTGAAGAAGCAGGGGCGGTGTACCGGGTACACCGCCCCTGCTTTGCATTGCTGAAGACAGGCGGCCGCCGGCCGCTCCAATAGGAGAGCTCCGGCAGCCGATAACATGATTTTTCTCTTGTTTTCTGGCTGTGAGTGCGAGTTCCCATCGTCCGTAAAAACGGCTGGCTGCATCTTTGAAATGCCGCTTTTCGCTAGGGATGACTCAGCTTTCAGAAGAGGTTGCTTCCGCGGCCTTTCCAGAGGAAAATCACTGGTAAATATGTGAAAACGCCGCATTTTCATGCGGCGTTCATCCCCGCTCTTATCGCAGCGATGCACAAAGCCGGTCTGACACTGAACGCTTAAAACCCTTCTCACATAAACGACTCCCCACACCGGATACCTGAGGCATCCGATGCGGGGAGTCCGCTCTTTTCTCTCGGATCTTATTGCTCGTCCCGCCTATTTTTCGGCAGGTTTTTCTCTTGACGCAGGCGCAAAAGTGGTGTAGAATATCAATATATAAAATTGATTTTTAATTATTAAAATTTAATTTTCCCATCCAATGCTTCTGGATATCTGTACGGCTGCATGGTGCAGCGGCTCACGCAGCTGGGCAAGCATTTCATCGTTCATCCGCACCGCGGGTCCCGTAATACTGATACCTGCCACCACAGCGCCGGTGTGGTCCCGGATCGGACAGGCAATGCACCGAATCCCCAACTCACACTCCTCGCGGTCATAGGCGACATCCTCTGCGCGAATCGCTGCAAGTTCCGCTTTCAAAGCTGCTTTTGTCGTCAGTGTATTTTGGGTAAACCGATGCAGTCCGCGCCGCGCGATCAGCTCATCAAGCTGCCCGTCGCTGTAATTGAGCAGGGCCAGCTTTCCGTTGCCGGTGCAATGCATGGGACTGACATTGCCGACCTGCTGAAGGCTCATCAGCGTTTGGTGCGAACCGGCAACAACGTCGATATAGACCATCTGCATGTCCCGTTCCACGGAGACGCACAGTGCCTCGTGATACCGCTCGGACAGCTCCAGCAGCCAGGGGTGTGTGACCGACTGCAAGCTGGTATGCTCCCGGACCTGATTGGCCAGCCGGCAGATCTTGTAGGTCAGGGAATAGCGCTGTTCATCGTTCTTGTGCACATAGCCGCTGTGAATGAGCGCGTTGAGAAAGCGCACAGCCGTGCTTGCGTTCAGCCCGAGCCGCTCACTGATGGTGCCGAGCCGCATCGGCTCTTTGGATGCCGCCAGCAGCTCTAAGACAGCCAGCGCCTTTTCGGTTGATTGATTTGTCAAAAATGGACTGTCTTCGTGTTTTACCATAGCCACTCCTCAATGTTCGTGTTCCAAATGTTTTTATTATCCTATAATACCGTAATACCGTAGGAAAATCCAGTACAAATTCACACAAGGAGGTCTTTAGATGAACGAACCCATTCAAAAATATTTCCGTCTCGGTACGCTTCAGTGGATGAGCTACCCCAATGAGGAGCCGCTTGAGGCCCTGAAAAAAATCGCGTCGGATGACTTTTTCGACGCAATTGAAACCAAAGGCTATGGCACGGAAAACGCACAGGCTGCCGCCCTGCTCGCACAGAGCCACCTGACCGTATGCTATGGCGCTCACCCGCATCAACTCTCATCTGGGCTCAACCCCAACGCGGTGGACGAAACGGCGCGGCTCGCCGCGCAGGCAGCGCTCCTGGAAAATCTGGAGGAAGCTGCCTCCATCGGTGCGACAGGCTTCGCATTTCTGTCCGGCAAATGGACGGAAGAGACGAAAGAACTGGCCTATGCCCAGCTTCTCAAAACGACCCGCGCTCTCTGTTCGCGCGCATCCGAGCTGGGGATCTTTGTTGAAATGGAAGTCTTCGATTACGACGTCGACAAATGTGCCTTGATCGGACCGGCCCCGCTGGCCGCGCGCTTTGCGGCAGACGTTCGCCTGACCAACCGGAATTTCGGCCTGCTGGTCGACCTCTCCCACATTCCCATCACACACGAAACGTCGGCAGATGTTGTCCGCACGCTGCGTCCCTATATCACGCATTTCCACTACGGCAACGCCGTTGTACGCCCCGCATGCGACGCATACGGTGACAAGCACCCGCGCTTCGGTTACCCGAACAGTGAGAATGACATTCCCGAGCTGCTGGAATATCTGCGTGTTCTGCGTGATGAGGGCTTCTTCCGCGCAGACAAACCCTGCATTCTTTCCATGGAGGTTACTCCCCGTCCCGGCGAGGACGCAGATATTATCGTTGCGAACACCAAGCGCGTGCTCAAGCGAGCCTGGGCGCTTCTTGATTGAACTTTCACCTTTTGAGCAACCCCAAAAATCTTTTGATCAGGAGAATTTTATTATGAAAATCGTTGTTTTGGACGGCTATACGGAGAATCCCGGCGATCTGAGCTGGAGCGGGCTGGAAAAGCTCGGCGAACTGACGGTTTATGACCGCACCTCCTACGAGGAATCCCCGCTCATCGCAGAGCGCATCGGCGATGCGGAGATCGTAGTGATGAATAAAACCCCCATTTCCCGCGAGACCCTCGATAAATGCCCCAACATCAAGCTGATCGCCGTGCTGGCCACCGGCTACAATGTGGTGGACATCGCCTACGCGAAAGAAAAAGGCATTCCCGTATGCAACGTGCCCAACTACGGCGGCTACTCCGTCAGTCAGTTTGCCATCGCCCTGATGCTGGAAGCCTGCCTGCACATCGGTCACCACGATCAAACCGTTCATGACGGCAAGTGGCAGAACGGCAGCGAGTGGTGCTACTGGGATTATCCTCTCATCGAGCTGGCTGGCAAGACCTATGGTCTTCTGGGCTGCGGCAAGATCGGTTATCACACGGCAGAAGCCGCCAAGGGTCTCGGCATGCATGTCATCGCCTATGACAAGTATCCCTCTCAGGCCGCCAGGGAACTGGGGGTTGAGTTTGTGGAGTTGGACGACCTGTTTGCCCGTTCCGACATTCTGGGTCTCCAGATGCCTTTGATGGAATTCAACACCGGCATTATTAACAAGGAAAACATTGCCAAGATGAAGGACGGCGTCATCATTATCAATAACAGCCGCGGCCAGATGGTCGTCGAGCAGGATCTGGCGGACGCGCTCAACAGCGGCAAGGTCGCTTTTGCCGGTCTGGACGTGGTATCCACCGAGCCGATCCACGAGGATAACCCCCTGCTCAAGGCCAAAAACTGCATCATCACCCCGCACATGTCCTGGGGCTCGCAGGGCAGCCGCCAGCGCATTATGGACACCACTGTTGAGAATGTCGAGGCCTTCCTTACCGGTGCGCCTGTCAATGTAGTCAATCAGTAACCGCCGTACGAAACAGCGAAGAAAAGGACGAGATTTTATGAAAACAGTTGGATTTATCGGCGTCGGCCTGATGGGCAGTTCCATGGTACGCAACCTAATGAAGCATGGTTTTTCCGTGCGTATCTATGCCCGCCATCCGGAAAAGGTTTCAGAGGTGACGGCAGAAGGTGCCATTCTCTGCCCCTCGATCGCAGAGTGTGTGCGTGGCTGTGATGCCGTCATCACTATGGTCGGTTTCCCTGACGACGTACGTGATGTTTATTACGGTGAGGGCCGTATTCTTAACAGTGCCGCCGCGGGAACCTATCTCATTGATATGACCACGACCAGCCCCGCACTTTCCCAGGACCTGAGTTCGGCCGGTGCTGCGAAGAGCCTCCATGTTCTTGATGCTCCTGTCACCGGCGGAGACGCCGGCGCACGTGCCGGAACGCTCTCGATCCTCGTGGGCGGTGAGCGTGCGGATTTTGAAGCCTGCCTGCCTCTTTTTCAGGCAATGGGAACCACGATCAACTATCAGGGCGGCGCAGGCTGCGGACAGCATGCCAAGATGGCCAATCAAATCATGATTGCCGGCACTCTCTCAGGGATCTGTGAAGCGCTCGCTTATGCCCGCGCCAAGGGACTGGATCTGCACGTATTGCTGCAGTCAGTCGCGACTGGTGCTGCCGGAAGCCGGCAGCTCGATCTGCTGGGCGGCAAGATCCTTAACGGCGATTTTGCACCCGGTTTCTACATCAAGCATTTTATTAAGGATATGAAGCTGGCCGCAGAGGAAGCCGGAGAAAGCGACCTGACTCTTCCTGTGCTCCGGCAGGTCCTTTCGGAATACTGTCAGTTGTCCGAACGCGGAGAGGACCAGCTTGGCACGCAGGCCCTGATTCATTATTATGAAGCAGCGGATAAAAACTGACGCTTCATAAGCCCCCGCTTTATCAAAAAAGCTGAATTTCACGAGGCTGTGAAATTCAGCTTTTTTCTGTTTTCTATGGACGAAGGAGGCCCCTGTGCTTTAACGCGCCGCGGATCTCTGCGATCCGGTTTTGGTATTCCTGCTCCGAGAGATATCCGTCCTTTTCCATGAAGCGGAACATGCCGCCCCATTCCGGATCGCTTATCTTTTTCGGAACAATGTGAATATGAACATGCCCTATCGTATCGCCAAGCGAAAGAAAATTCATCTTGTCCGCACCGTACAGCTCCTGCAGAGTCCGTGAGACCGCGGCAAGCTCCGCAAGAAAACCGTTTTGTTCCTCCGGCGGCATATCATAGATCTCCGGCACGTGGCTTTTGGAGGCCAGCAGGCAGCGCCCGGCATACCGCTGCTCGCGAAACAGGTATAATCTGGAATACGTCAGTTCACAGATCTTGATGCCTGTCGGCAGTTCCTCACGCCCGGCGCCGCAAAAAATACATTCCGGCATTTTCCGATCCCCCTGCACTTACCCGTTCATACAATCCGGACTCAGGATCAGCTTTCCGTTATCCACAAAGCAGGCCGGCCGGTACTCCGTATGCAGCTCCAGCTTTCCGCCTACGCCGTCGGCCAGGGGAAGATGGCTTTCCATACGTCTGAGGATCAGCGTCTGCTTCTCAATATCCAGCGGCAGGCCGTAGATCTTCGCCGGCGTCGTTGTCACGGCGCGGAAGACTTCGTCCCGGTCAATACCAATTTCCAGGAACGCCGAGAGCAGATGATAAATGTCATAAAGTGTATTGCTCTCCGGCTGATGGAAACTGAAAACCGTCAGATCCGTGCTGATGGTATCGAAGGTCAGCCCCTGTCCGTAGGCCTTGCGAAACACATCCCAGGAAAAATGCTTTGCCGCGTGACCAACGTCCATGATAACGCCGCGCTTCTTTGCCTCCAGCATGGCGGAGGAAAGCGAGCCGCCCGAAAAAACGTTTTTCTCAAAGCCTGTATACATATGCGTCACAATATCACCGGGCTTTAAATAAGAAACGACTTCCTGCAGGTCCAGCGTGGAACCGGATATATGCGCCAGCACCCGCTTTCCGGTTTTATCGGCAATGTTCCTTGCCAGCCGGAGTTGTCCGCGGTCCGTCTCCTCGCTTTTATAGTAAAGGAAACCAAGGTGGATCTTTACACCGAGCAGCGTATCCGTCGTATCAGCCTGGATCGCTGCGGCAACCTCGTTTTCATCGATCTCCTCCGGACGGCTGACATTGGTCGGCGGAAACACGGCAAAACCCTCCGGGAGCACATGCATGAAAGACTTGATCCGGAGCTTTTCCGCGTTTGTCCAGTAGCAGCTTGCCTGTGCCCAGTTCCGGCAGCCAAACGAGCCCGGTTCCACTGCGCCGACTACACCCTGTGCATACAGCCGCTCGGCATCCATACCAAAGCGGGAGATTGACGGCGGTGCCCAGAGATGTACGTGCGAATCAATCACGCCCGGCAGGATCAGGTCCTCCGGCTCCAGTGTGAGCTTCCGGTCCGCTTCGCCGACAAGCTCACGGGAAAGGCCGGGATTTTCTGTAAACGCCGTGCCATTCCACAGCTTTCCTCCAGTAATTGTCCAAATACCCATAAATTCCTCCATTGATCCTATACGGAAATAATAAGGCCGGGAAAGAGCGGCTGCACACAGCCGCTCTCTCCCGACCTTTCTCTTCTATTAAGAAAGTGACAGAACACGCGCCGGATTGTGCACCAGCATATCCATGATCGCCTCGTCTGAAACGCCGACCTTCCGCATCAGCGGAACAAAATCAGTCAAAAGATAGGAAATACCGTTCACAATCTTACCCTGACGCTTCATGTAGCCCTTTTGCCACACATTGCGCCCAGCATCCATCGACAGCAGCAGCTGCTTCTGGTAGCCCATTTCCACAAGACGGAGAATATTTTCCGCACACTCCGTGTCCGTCGCCCACATCGGCCTGTCCGCCCCCTCAAAGCAGAGGTTTGCGCCGGTGTCCAGCAACTTGATAAAGTAATTGATATCCTTCATCTTATTGGTGTGGCACAGCACGGTCTTTTCCATAATCGCGCCGTCTTCCTTGAGCAGCTGCAGCGTCTCCCAGCCCATCGTTCCCATATCGGTATGGGTGGAGATGCACACGCCGCACTCCTTCTGCACATCGGCAGCAATGGACAGCGCGTTGCGCTCAAACGGTGTAATCATCTGGTTGCTCGTACCAGCCTTGATGGCACCCGCCTTAGCCGTCGTACGCTCGATCATCGGGCCGGCATAGCTGTAAAGATCCATGCCCTCCGTGACCTCGCTGACCAGCAGATCCACCACCTTTTTATGCGGGTAAAGCACCGACCAGTGGCCGCGGTTATCATACAGGCCGCCCTTGTGGAAACCGGTCACCATGACCAAATGGGCTTTTCCCTCAAAGCGCTTTGCGATCTCCAGCATGCGGGGCACATCACGACCGCAGCCAATGGGGTCCATGAGCAGCATGGAACGGCCGCCGGCAGCCAGAAAGTCCGCCAGCTCATCGCTCGCCGCATCCACATCGCTCATGTCGTACCACGGGTTGAGCGCCAGCTCCGGGCCGCTGCTGCGGATCAGATGATCATGAAAATCGCAAACGCCAAACTCCTCCGGCGCAATATCGCCGAGGATCGTTCTGATGTATGCCATTGCTATTATGCCTCCTGCTTACTTCAGCATATTGGGAAGGAAAACCGAAAGCGCGGGGATTACAGCGATCAGGAACGCGATAAAGATCTGCTCCAGAATGAACGGGATGATCTGTTTTGTCACACGCGTAACGGGCTCCTTCGTAATGCCGCAGGCCACGAACATGCTCGGAGCGAAAGGCGGCGTAGCAATACCGAGGCAGAGCACAAAGACGACGAAGCAGCCGAACTGGATCGGGTCCACGCCAAAGCTTACGGCCATGGGTGCCAGGATGGGAGCCAGAATAACGACCACCGCGATCGCTTCCATGAACATACCGCAGATCAGCAGGATGATACCGCAGATCAGCAGGAAGGTCCACTGGTTGTGCGCATAGGTCTGCACGAACGCGGTGAGCACCTTGGGAATATTAAAGTAGCCGATCAGGTAACCGAAAACGTTCGCCGAAGCAATCAGGATCATCAGGTTCGCCGTGGTCTTCGCTGTGCTCTTGAACATGGGAAGCAGCTCTCTGGGCTTAACATCCCTGTAAATCAGAACTGAAACGATCAGGCCGTACACCACTGCGATACCCGCAGACTCGGTTGCCGTGAAAATACCGGAATAGATACCGCCGAGAATGATGAGCGGCATCAGCAGCGCGAAGAACGCATTCTTGAGCGCCTCAAGTGCCCGTTTGCCGTCAAAATGGCCCTCCTTCGGCACCTTCATGCGGATGGAAACAACCACCGCAACAAAGGAAAGGCCGATGCAGGAGAGGAGGCCGGGGCCAACGCCGGACATGAACAAGTCTACGACCGACAGGTCCGTTGACTGTGCGTAGAAAATGAACACCACGCTGGGCGGAATGACCGGGCCGAGCGTTCCGCCGATCGCGAGGACCGCGGAGGTAAAGTCTTTGGGGTACTTTTTCGACGTCATGGCGGGATACATGATCGCGCCGATGGCAGCCGTCGTCGCCAGAGCGGAACCGGTCAGAGCCGCAAAAATCGTGCAGGCCACGATTGCAACAACCGCCATACCGCCGCGCATATGGCCGAACAGACTATCCGCAAAGTCGACCAGACGCTTGGAGATACTGCCCTTCGCCATGATATCGCCGGCCACAAGGAACAGCGGCACTGCGAGCATGGTAAATGCGTCCATCGAGGTGAACAGACGCTGGCACAGAATGGAGACCGGAATACCGGACACCAACACGGAAGCCGCACTGGAGATCATCAGCGACCAGGAGATTGGCACACCGATGAACAGGCAGACCAGCATTACTACAATCAGGATAATCGCTGCACCGCTCATAATTCATCTCCTCCTTCAACCGGGGCTTCTTCCGTGTCGTTCCAATGCTTCGCCGTATCCGCAATCTTGCGGATAAGCGCGATGATATCCAGCACAAATCCAATGGGGAAGACAACATAAATGATCCACATCGGGGCGCGGAGCGTTGGGCTGGATGCCAGGAAACCGATCTTGATGAGCTGGATGCTGCCCACCATGGTGATCGCACATGCGGCGATCGAGATCACATACTGAAGGATGTGCAGACCCCTGCGCACCTTGCCATGAACCGCAAGGTCCAAAATATCAATTTTGATCTGATTGTCTCCACGGATGCCGAGGTTAACGCCCAGATAGATGATCCAGACGAACATATAGCGGGTCAGCTCTTCAGACCAGGAAAGACTGTGTCCGTAAGCGTAGCGCATAATGACCTGGACAAACACGATCACACACAACAGAGCCAGCAGAACGCCGGTCACTGTGTTGATCGCGTCCAGAAATTTGTCATATTTCTTTGTCATAGCAACACCACCTTTTTACAGTAGGCCACCCCATAAAATCCTATGGGGTGGCCGTAAAGTGAATCCTACAAACTTACTTTGCCAGAGCCTTGATCTGGGCGATCTGATCGCCGTACTGGCTCTCATACTTGGCATAGAGACTCTCGGCCTTGGCACGGAACTCCGTGAGATCCGGCGTGGTGATCGTCACACCTTTGTCGATGATGAGCTGCTTGAAATCTTCGTTGCTCTGACGGGAATACTCACGGCCCTTGGCGCAAGCCTCGGTGGCGCACTCCTGCCAGATTTCCTGCTCTTCCGCAGAGAGCTTGTTCCAGGCGTTCATGCTCATCAGGAAACACTGGGCGGTGTAGATGTGGTTGGTTTCAGCAACATACTTGCACACGTCGTAAACACTGTTTGCGTAGATCAGGGAATAGGGAACCTCCACAGCATCAATGGTGCCCTGCTGCACGCCGGCATATGCATCTGCCCAGCCCATGGTGATGGCATCGCAGCCGAGGGCCTTCCAGCCGTCAACGTGCAGCTGGTTCTCCATTACGCGCAGCTTCAGACCGGCAAGGTCATCCACAGTCTCAATGGGCTTGTTGGTGCAGAGCATACGGAAACCGACTTCGGTAAAGCCGAGTCCCTTCATATTTGCATTCGCGCAGTCAGCAAGCATCTGCTGGCCGATCTCGCCCTGATAAACGGCATCAGCCATGTCATAGTCCTGAATCAGGTACAGCAGCTCGCCCACGCCCATGCTGGGGACGAAGTTGCCGAGAGGAGTGGTCGCGGTGATGACCATATCCTGCGTGCCGAGCTGCACGTTCTCAATCATATCGCGCTCACCGCCGAGCTGAGAGCTGGGGCAAATCTCAAGCTGATACTGAGGCAGTTTCTCTGCCAGCAGCTCGTTCATGAACTCAGCCGTCTTCTGCTGGGGAGAATCCGTACCGTTCACGTGGCCGACCTTGAAATAGGTCACATCCGTCGTATTGCTGCTGTTTGCACCATTGTTGGGAGTATCGTTGTTGGCATTGTTGCTGTTGTCCTTGCTGCCGCAGCCGGTCAGCACGGCGAGAGACATGCTCAGAGCCAGAGCAAGGCTCAGAAATTTCTTGCTTGTTTTCATTTCAAACTCCTCTCGAACCCCTCAGAATTTTTTTGTTGTTTTCGAATCTGTTTTCCGTTGCAGAGACAATTTGCCCGCGTGCTCCCCCCTCTCCATCTTGCCATATTTACAACATTTGTCGCGGAAATGTCGTAAGCTTATCTTTATTGTATCGTCATTCGTTTTAAAGTCAATTACTAAATTGTGCTGAAATTGTGTCTTTAATTTTATTCATAATCAACAATCTACAACGATTTTCGTGCAAAAAATACAGGAAACGCTATAAAAGAAGCGTTTCCTGTATTTTTTCGTTTCACTTTCATAAAAATTGCGCTGACATTCTCATCCCATCAGCCGTCCAGTCGCAGGGGTTTGCTCACTTCATCCCGTCCCTTTGCTTTGCGGCGGTACGTCTCGGCATCCTTCTGTGAAACAATGTAAGCAAGATACTCCGTGATCAGATTCAGCGCACTCATCGAATTGAAGAAGCTTCTGTGCTGCGTTTCCGCTGTGATCACCTCGTCTGCCAGGGGCACCAACGGAGAAAGCAGGCTGTCCGTAACCAGACAGACCTTGGCCGAATGGCTGTGCGCGATCTCCGCTGCACACAGGTCGATCTTATAATAGCGCGAAACGGAAAAAAGCAGCAGACAGTCCTCCGATGAAATATCGTAGAGCGTGGCGATATCATTCATTCCTCCATCGCAAATACTGATCATATGGTCAAGTACAAAGCCGAGCAGCCATACGCACTGCTTTGCCACACCGGCCGCGCCCCGGCAGCCATAAACATAGTGATGCTTTGCTGCATAAAGATATCTGGCAATGTTCTCAAACTGCTCCGGCTTATTCTGCATAAGCGTGCGCTCAAGATTGTCCTTTGTCACTTTATAAAAGGCCTCCGGCTCCAGCTGATCCGGAAAGCGCTCCCGCAGTAGATTGTAGCGCTCTGTCATCGACAGCTTGTTAATGCTTCCGCTGGCGGCCATCACCATATGATTATAAAGGTCATTTTTCAGCTCCACAAATCCCGCGTAGCCGATTGCGCGTGCAAAGCGCGTGATGGACGCGTCACTCACGCCGACACGCCGCGACAACTCCATCGAGGAGCACATCCCAACTTCCTCCGGATAACGGATGCAGTAATCCGCAATCTTCTTCTGTCCCTTTGTCAATTGCATGTCCGCGATCCGATCTGCAATAATACTCTCCATTCCGTACTCACTCCTCTGCTGTGATCCGATAAAAATTCTCTTATATTATGACAATACACACGGCAATTGTCAAGAAAATGTCAAAGAGTTCACTGATGCTCTTGGAGAGTGCGTACATCATGCCTAAAAACCAAACACCATAAAAAGGTATTTTACACAAAAATGATGTCGTAAATACGTTATTATGACGCTTGACTTCGTATTTACGACACTATATGATATAAACACATCGTTTGTGTGAATATGACATTCCTCTGCGCTTCCACGCAAGCCCTTGGAGAGGGGCTTTAATCACTACTACATTTTATCATTATGGTAAGGAGTTCCTGGCATGGTAGTCTATCTGAGCGAATACATCGACCCGAAAGCTGAGCAGTTCCTGCGTGAGCATGCAACGGTCGTCAGCACTTTCGACCGGATTGAAGAGATCGACGCGATCATCCTCCGCAACATTCCCGTGACCGCTGAAATGATGGACCGCGCAAAGAAACTCAAGGTTATCGGTAAGCACGGCATCGGCGTCAACACCATCGATGTGGAGGCGGCCCGTCAGCGCGGGATCCGCGTTGTCTACACGCCCACCACGAACGCCGACTCCGTTGCAGAGATGACGGTTGCACTCTTCCTCGCTCTCGAGCGCGGAATCGTGGAGGCCAACATCAACTGCCGCAAGAGCGCCTACGACAAGATCGGCCCGAAGTCCCTGATCGGCACAGAGATCAACGGGAAAACGTTGGGTCAGATCGGCATGGGCAACATTGCCCAGCGCATCGCTCACATCCTCAAGAACGGCTTTAACTGCCGCATTCTCGGCTACGATCCCTTTATTTCTGCCGAGGAAGCGGAAAAGCGCGGCTTCACCAAAGTCGATACCCTGGAAGAGCTGCTCGAACAGTCCGACCTCGTCAATGTCAACGTTCCCCTTGTTAAGAGCACCGAGCACATGATCTCCGGCGATC
>ERZ808240.2311-NODE-2311-length-21232-cov-3.460972_pt1 | contig 21232 bp, 19 predicted proteins | sample MGYA00521084_ERZ808240 | MGnify/ENA primary metagenome ERZ808240 (study PRJEB31516, sample SAMN03275571) | gut metagenome | biome: mammalia-associated habitat; material: feces | host: Papio cynocephalus | place: Kenya | collected 2012-08-06 ...
TCACACCCTAAGAAAGCACCACAAAATCTGCGACACTACGTCCGTTAAACTCCGGCTTAATCATCCACTTCTTTGTAGTCTACGTCAAGTGCATCTGCCTCCTGTTTCATAGCCTTTGCAGCTTTTGCAGTTCTTGAAACAATCCACAGATCCGAGATTCCATCATAGATCAATGCAACTCCGATAAATTTCATTGCAAGGCTCACAACACCAAATGCATTTACGATACAGATAATACCGAGCACAAGGCTGATGATTCCAAGAATCATTGGGCTCCACCACTTTTCATAACCGTTTGTCTTTGTCTCAAAAGCCATTTTGATATCGCTGATTCCATGAACTGCCAGCATAACGCCGATAACGATTGGAATAATCATAGCGATATACTCCGGTCTTGCAAACAACCAGATACCTACTAAAACCAGGATCAAACCAAGCATTCCATTAAAAGATGTCAGTCTGTGATTTGTAAAATATCCCACAAGATTTACAACACCCATAACAATTAATCCAAATGCAAGTAACATACAGATTGCACTAATTGTCTCGTCTGACCAAATGATCAAAACTACTCCAAGTACTACACACAATAACGCTGATAAAATGACATCCGCTTTTATTCTTTTTAATGTCTCTTTCATTTTGCTATCCCTTCTTTAACCCAAATTTTGTAATTGTTGTTTCTTTTATAACGAGTATCATACCATTCTTTTGGGCTCCGGTAAATATACAGCTCTTAAAAGAAGTATAAAAAACTAAAAAAATTGTTAATTTCTTGACATATGAACATGTCTTGATTAGACTACAGTGGAAAGAAATTTCATAATTTGCAAATCAATTTGAAAGGAAATACATTACCATGGGAAAAGAAGTAAAGACGAACGCCATGCGCATTCTTGACAAAAATAAAATACCTTATGAAATTATTAATTATGAATGTGACGAATTCATTGATGGTCTTCACACTGCCGAAGCCACCGGAGCTCCGGTAGAACAGTCTTTTAAAACACTTGTCATGCAGGGAAAAAGCAAACAATATTATGTTTTTGTCCTGCCGATTGCAGAGGAAGTTGATTTAAAAGTTGCCGCAAAAACAGTCGGTGAAAAATCCGTAGAAATGATTCACGTAAAAGATATCACCGCCATTACCGGTTATGTACGTGGTGGATGTACACCTCTTGGCATGAAAAAACAGTTTCCTACCGTTCTTCATGACAGTGCCAAAAATTTTGACAAAATCTATATCAGCGGTGGACGTATTGGAACTTCCATTACCGTCAATCCTGATGCACTGCTCTCCGTAGTACGCGGACAATATGCAGATATCATCATGCATTAACCAGCGTTTCACTTATAAACTGCCGCTTGCAGGCTATGAAAATCCGTAACATAGCTTGCAAGCGGCAGTTCAAAATTCAAAATCCAAACTCCCAATTAGCTTGTCAGTTCCCCAGGATTTTTGGCGAGATTCATGATCTCCTGAAGTTCTGCGCCCTCCACCGGTGCATTTCCATAGCTGACGTGTTTTGCCTCCTCTGTCACTCCACCGAGAAGTCTTACATCTTTCTCTTTTGTCATCTCGATCGTATAATAATGAGCTTCATCCTTTAATGGATTGTAAGTGATATAGATTCTGTAACAAAGCGGCGGTACTAGTCCTTTATCCGGCAGATCCACGCGGATAAGTGTCAGATCTTCTGAAATATCCAATGCCATAACGGAATAATCGTCCTCTGTGTAAGGATAAAGTTTTGGCTCTTTAAATGCTGCTGCAAAAAGTTCATTTACAAATGCTTCTTTTTCATCACAGAGTTTCTGTACAAATTCCGCTTTTTCTGTATATAAGCGTTTTGGAATCACGGAAAATTCTGTCTGATTTTTCACAAATGCCTGAAACTGCTGTGGTGTCATTTTGATCTGCTTTGGCTGTTTTGCCATTTTCTCATCTGCCTCATGCAGTTTCTGGATCAGTTCGATTTTCAATACCAGATTATCAGTAAATGGATTGATGACCATTCCGCTTAAATTCAATTCCGGTTTTACAGCAACGCTGTTGCATGCTGGAAATGGCATACTTAAGAGTGCCTGGCTTTTTGGTGCATTTGCCATCTGCTCTTTGGAGGTGTACACTACAAAATACTGTTCGCCAGTACCACTCTTTAAAAAGCAAGGAGTTGGCTGATCCGGTGCCTTTAACATTGCCGGAACTAACAGTTTTGTCGGACGAAGCAGATTTAAGACTGCTGTAAGCTTTTCTTTTGTCCGGTCTGCTGCGTAATCTTTGATTGCCTCCTCTAATCTATCGTTTGTGATTTCCATTGTTGTCTTTTCTTCCATCATAAAAATATCCTTTCCTGCTGCCCAATGTCCAAAATATGGTTCGTAATGATTTTCTATTTTGTGATTGCTGACATTCCATATTTTCAATTCAAACCATGATTTCTCTTATTTTAGCACATTACTGCAATTTATTCCATTTATTTCTGTTGCTGCATTTATGGCAATAATATTTTTGTTATTGTTCACTCGTACCTCGTTCCAGTAACGATTTTTTAACAATCTATGCCTTCAGTATACAGACCTTATGAATCTTTGCAGTTTATACAGTTTTATATATTATTTCAATTTTTTTAACAAATCCGGCAGTTCACGCAATTCAAAAATACGGTAATCGGGATGGATTGCTCCATGATCTGTTATATTTCTGTCTCTCTGATACCAGATTGTAGTCAGACCTGCATTTTTTCCACCAAGAATATCTGAGGATAAACTGTCTCCCACAATGACACTCTCTTCCACCTTAAAATCAGGAATATGTGCAAAACAATAATCAAAAAATTTTTTATCCGGCTTATGAAATCCAATTTTTTTTGAAATAAAAAAGTCCTCAAAATATGGTTTAATCCCAGATTCCTCAATACGCCTTCTCTGCACTTCGTAAGTTCCATTGGATGCAGCATACAATCTGTACTTACCGTGCAATTCCTGTAAAAGTTCAAGCGCACCGTCCACTTTTTCGTGTTCATATGCAAGATTCTGCTCGTAACATTTTGCTGTTTCCTCCGGTGAAGCCGTTATCCCATATTCTTCAAAAAATATCCGGTAACGGCTTATCTTCACTTCCTCCTGTGTCAATTCACCGAGTTCTAACTTTTTCCATTGTGCCTGATTGATCTCACTATATCTTGCCAGCAATTCTTCTGTAGGTTCCACGCCGATTTTCTGCAGTGCTTTTTTCAACGCTTCCTTTTCTGCCTTATGAAAATCAAGAATGGTATCATCTAAATCCAATAAAACTGTTGTTATCATGTCGTTTCCTCTTATGCTTACATATAAAACACATTATTTTCTTAATCATAACAGACCTTTTTCTAAAAATCATCTTTTTTGTGATTTTAAACGGAATGTGATATACTAACCACATTATTATTTGATATTTCTGCATATTTGCTGTGCAATTTTATATTTATGAAAGGTTCATCTATGAAGGAAAAAATCTTTAACATTATTCAGATTGGCGACAAGAGCAACCGCCTCAGCCGCGCTTTTGATATTTTTATCACAATCACCATTGTCTGCAATATTCTTGTCACTTTTTTACAGACTTTTGACCAGTTGGCATCTTTTTCAGGACTGTTCTCTGTTGTGGAAGCTGTGACCGTTTTTATCTTCTGTATCGAATATGCCCTTCGTATCTGGACTGCAAATTATCTGTATCCGGGAATGAGCAAGTCCAGAGCCACGATTCGTTTTCTCGTTTCTTTTGACGGTATTGTGGATCTGCTCACGATCATTCCTGCCTTTTTCCTGTCTGGTTTTGTCATTTTCCGCATGCTGCGTGTGGCAAGAATTTTCCACCTGTTCCGTCTGAATGCCAAATATGACTCTTTCAACGTAATTACAACTGTTTTATACGAAAAAAGAAACCAGATTATATCCTCTGTTTTTATTGTGCTGATCCTCATGCTCGCCAGCAGTCTGTGCATGTACAGCGTAGAACACGACGCACAGCCGGAGGTTTTCCGCAACGCTTTCAGCGGTATCTGGTGGAGCATGTCAACGCTTCTCACCGTCGGCTACGGCGATATTTACCCGATCACAACACTTGGACGCGTTATGGCGATCTGTATCGCTTACCTGGGCGTTGGCGCAGTTGCAATCCCAACCGGTATCATCAGTGCAGGTTTCGTGGAACAGTATCAGCGGAAAAGCAGCATCTCCAATCTCAAAGACGCCGACATCAAGGAAATTGCGGAAATTTTTGTAGATAGACGTTTTGCCGGAAAAACAGTAGAAGAAATCGAAGAAGCACAGCAGGTCACCATTTTTCTTGTGCTTCGTGATGATCTGTCTGTGCTTCCGCAAAAAGACACGATTTTGAAATTGAATGATATTATGATTATACGTGGGGAGAATAGCTAAATATACGAGGCAGCAATGACTCTTGCTTTGTCGCAAAAAGACATAGAAATAGATGTATCCCCTCTAACTTGCGCTTTGTATATTTTTCGAAAAATCGGATTGACAACTACGCTATTTTGATATAGTATAAAGCGCAGGAAATGAGTTTTTCAACCGTACAGTTTTTACTCATGCGGCTCACTCGTTTCTTTTTTTATTCTCAAAATATCATATAAATATAATTTATTATCTTGGGCATGTCTTATTACCATTCTGCCTTTAAAAATATTATATCCGGTTAATTCACCATCATTATTGTATTTAGGAACAGCAAATCTAGTATCATAACGATACCATCCATACTTTGCTTTACTGTTGTGCTTACTTTTTTTATTTTCTGAAAAAGTCTTATTAGCAGCAATTTGAATCAATTCCCTGATTGCCACAGAAGCATTCGCTTTTGCATATTCATTTGGTCCTCTTAATACCTTGGTATCTTTTGAATGTGAGTACTCATCGGGGAAGTCACTCCCAATATAAATCAATTCATTTGTGTCAAGGATTTCTGTACAAGAGCCTATATATTCTTTCAAATAATTCTCTACCATATTCCAGTCAACATTTTTGCTTCTCTTAAATCTAAGATCGTTAATAACAACAACTTTTTTCCCTTCTGCATCTGATATAACGGAAATATTACCTGTTGGCAGCTTAATTTCTTGCTTTCGTATCCATCGTTCGAGATAACTGAATACTCGTCTTTTCATTTCTCCAGAAGACATCATAATACTATCAATTATAAACTGCTCGTCAACTACATAGTCTGCTCTTGAAAATTCATTCTTCTTATCTTCTTCATCACACAGTAAATCTACAAGCGACATATCCAGCGCCTTACAAATCGCAACTAGCTTGTCCGCCTGTGGATTTATCTGTTTCTTGCGCCAATCACTAATTGTACTAGTAGCAATTCCTGTCCTTCGGGACAGTTCAATCTGGCTCATATTTATTTCTTCTAGTCTTGCAAAAATCTTTTCGTATATATTCATGATACAGCCTCTTTTTCCGACTTTTCGGATATTGTATCATTTACAATATATCTTTACAAGTTTTTCTTAATTCATCCTAATACTTTCTTTTTTCTCTCAATCATTGTCTCGAAAAAGGCTCGCATATCCACACAAATCAAAATTTCTTTGACAAAAGGCAAATTGCCTCACAATGTTTCGTGAACGGGAACATGTCGCAAGGCTGGCACTCGACAGCCTGATATCCATGTCTTGTGAGATATTTTAAATCCCTCGCAAGTGTCTCCGGGTTGCAGGACACGTAGACCACTTTTTTCGGTGCAAGTTTTACAATTGAGGATAAAAATGCCTCATCGCTTCCTGATCTCGGTGGATCCATAAAAACAACATCCACTTTTTCGTTCTGCTCTGCCAGCTCCACCATAAATTTTCCGGCATCTGCATTGTAAAACTGCTCATTTTTGATATTGTTTCGTTTTGCGTTGATGATCGCATCCTTCACTGCATCACGGTTTAACTCCACGCCGATCACTTCTTTTGCCTGGGACGCAGCGATCAGACCGATCGTTCCCGTTCCGCAGTACGCATCGATCACTTTCTCTTTTCCGGTCAGTCCTGCATAAGCGATCGCCTTGTTATAAAGTATCTCTGTCTGCACCGGATTCACCTGATAGAATGATTTTGGTGAAATACGGAAGGTACAGCCGCAGAGCGTGTCCTCAATATAGCCTTTTCCATAAATAACGGTTTCTTTTTCTCCGAGAACCATGCTGGTCTGTTTATCATTTACGTTAACCACAACTGTAGTTATTTCTGGATGAAGTTTGCGCAGCGCTTTCACAAAATTGTTTTTGGATGGAAGGATCGGGGAACCGAGCACTAACACTACCATCACCTCGCCGCTGTGAAAACCACGGCGCACGAGGACATGACGAAGCAGACCGTATCCGGTATCCTCGTCGTATGTTTTTATTTTAAACGAATGTAAAAGCCCTCTGATATCGCGGATAATCGCGCTTGAAAGCTCGTCCTCGATCTCACAGGAATCAATGTTGATGACCTCATGGGTTCCAGCCTTGTATACACCGGAGATCACGCCGCCCGGTGCCGCCTTCGCATGTCCGTTGCCTGCGGTACGTCTGCCGCCGTTTGCATGTTTTCCCCTGCGCTCCACATCAAACACTGCATGTACTTTATTTCTGTAATGATACGGATTTTCCATTCCGATGATTGGAAGGACTTTACAGTAATCCCCAATGTTTTTGCGCACATAGGTCTGCTTTTCCTGTAGCTGTTGCTCGTAGGACATTCCCTGATAATCACAGCCGCCGCATTTTTTTTCATACGGACAGGCTGCTGCCGGTTTCTTTTTGGGCTTTTGCGGCTCTGACACTTTTTCTTTCCCAGGTGTCTTTTTTGCATTGTTCGGTTTTTTCTTTTTGTCCTGCGGTGCTTTCTTTGTATCCTGCATTTTCTCTGATTTCCATGCATATTTTTTCTGCAATGCACCCGCGTTATCTATGATTTTTTTCTTTCCTTTTTCCTGCATGACTGCTCCTTTGATTTTAGCTTGTTACTTTTCATCTCTATGTGTTTATGCTACCATAGGAGCCCAGAAGAATCAAAATATTTTTCGCTCCTTCTATTTTTGTATTCTCACAAACAGGAACGCTGCTGCCATCAGAAAGCATCCCACAAATACAAAACACCACTGGATTCCGATTTTTGTCAAAAATGCTGAGGCTGACAACGTCAGAATCTCCACCAGATTCACGCCCATATTAAGCACAGACAGTGTTGCCGCGCGCTGGCTGCCACACTCTGTCTCGTCCACAAACTGATTTTCCAGATCCAGTAACAGGTATTCCGGGAGGTTTAAAAGCAACGGCAATATCAGCATTAGAAGCAGTACGGCTGCCTTGAATTTTATCACGCCAAAAAGAAGAAAAGCCACCCCTGCTGTAACGGCTGTAACTGCGAGCAGTTTTTTCCTGCCGGACTTTCCGTTTTTTCCAGCAGACAATTTTCCTAAAATGGGTTCTGCCAGCATCTGCACGGCTGAATAGATCAAAATGATCAATGACATCCATTCTACCGGCAATCCGCAGTTTTCAAGTTTTTCCACGTAAAAGAAGTTGATCAGAAGCCACGCGATACTGAAAATCGCCAACGAAATCACAAACAGGAATGCTTTTTTGTTTTTAAATACCGTTAAAATCTGTACTTCTTTTCTATCTGCAATTAAGGTCTTTCTGCTTTCACTTCTCAGGAAAAACGAACATATAACTGCTGCAATATTTGTGACTACAGTTGTAATCAACAAACCTTCCATACCACTTATTTTATAAATCCCGGCATACGCAATCGTACTGATGATAAAACCTGCTGTTCCGAAATTTCCTGCATGTGCCGTCTTTGCAAGATATCCATTTTCTCCATACAGAGCGTACAGATACGCGCTTCCCGTCCCGGAGGTAAAGCACGCCGCAATTCCCTCTACAACTGCCTCCACGGCAAACAGCGCAAGCGACCGGCTCACAAAGGCTGCGAGCAATAAACTTCTTGCGCCAAGCAGTAACACCTGCGCCAAAATCAGGGATTTCCGGTATCCAATTTTATCTGTTATAAATCCTGTTGGAATTTCCCCCAGAAAAATCACGCCAGACAATAATGCCTGCAGGAGGAAAAATATGTGTTCCGACACACCAGCCTGCGTTCTTACCAGTAACGCAACCGGCGCAAAAAAGACGAGTCCATTCAAAAAACAGACTCCATCATAACTATCAAATTTTATTTTTTTCATGAGATATCTCCTTTTTTCTAATTCGTGATCAGTTGACCGATGTTCTTTTTGGTAACCCAAAAAAGATTACATCTGTCTGTAACCTGATCTAAAAACTGTGCCATCTTTGATCTCAGCCAGTTTTTCCATAATTGAATTAGAAAAATATCAATGTCTCATGTATTTGATAACCTCCGGAGTCTTATTTTTAAAATATATTGTTATTTAAAAACTGTATTAGTGAGGAATGTTCACTGATGTAATTTATACTAACATAACGTATTTCAAATTACAAGTTTCAGTGCTAATCTCACTTGTATGCCACTTCCGGAGAGATTATAACAACTCTGCCATATATAACGGCAAATGAATCATTAACTCTGTTCGCACGAAAGAGTAAGCTCATTTTCTTTATTTTGGCACAAAAAAGCAGATTTATTTCTTACAATTCTACATGAAAACGCAACCATAACCACACATAACACGAAACAACTGTTTCTTTTCCAGATCCATTCCAAATAAAAGCTTTCGACCGTGCTCTTCTTACACTGCTTTAATATTTTTTCATCACTTTGCAGTGTTTTCAAATTCTCCTTCCAGCCGGAAAAATCGGACCATTTTCCCGGGATCAGGTCTGTAAACCAGCTTAGGTTTCGTTTGTATTCGTAATGAAGGATCTGACCGTCTAATCCATATCTGCTTATAAATTCTGCCGCAGTCCTGTTAATCGCTTTCGACTTGTCTGTATAGAGCAGACTGATTTTATCATAGCAGATTTCCTGTTGATTATTTTCTGATGAGCCTGTCTGCTGGTTTCCGCTGTTTCCAGTTTGTGTCTTGGAAACTGTCTCATCGTTTGTAATGCTCTGGCATAGCATTATATTTTGTGGTTCCTTTACGACACCTCGCACGGTAAGTTCTCTTCCGTTATATAGGATCTGCTGTCCTTCCACCTCTGTTCCGCCAAACAACTGTTGTGCCAATGATGCCCCGATAATGCAGCCCTCTGTATCGCTTTCCTGCAGATTCTTTCCCCACGGGAGAACCGAATGGGAATCCCCACAAAATAACAAGATATCTGTGTTACTGCTTCGTTCATTTATCGTAGCACGCACTGTCTGATTTTTCCGCTCTGTCCACGCTGTGAATGTGTCTGCGGATGCCGTATCCTGCCGGATTGACGCTATTTCGCTCTGGGTAAAGCCGCCTTCCGCAGATTGGATTGTGATGATATTTGAAAAATCCTCTGTTTTATTATGATAAACGCATGCAAATACCAAAAATACAGCTCCTAATAATCCAAAAGCCAGACTTGCGATCCGTTTTCTGTAACTTATTTTTTTCATAATTCTTTCCTGCATGAATCTCATTTTTTACCATTTATGCAAAAGCAGATTTCCATTCTGCTACATTTATTTCTGGTCATGGAACGCCTTTCTTACTCAAGCATCCGCACCACATCCCCGTTTCCAACTGTACGGTCAGAATCTGTGATGATCTGGCAGTCCGCACTCAGTGAGTTTCCGCTTACCGCTACATAACTGCTGTTTTTATCCAAAATCTCCACTTCCGCTTTCCGTGCGATATACTGCTCTCCGAGTACTGTATTTTCCGTCTCTAAGAGTAACACATACGCTTTGCTATTTTCCTGCCATACGGCTGTAACCGGTACAAGGTAATCATAGCTTTCCGATTTTCTTGTGGCAGTCATCTGTGCGCTCTCACCCGGCGAGAAATCATCCCCCTGCATGGCGATCGACACTTTGATGCTGCTTCCGTCTTCCGATGTTTCCATGGAAACAATGCTGCAATCAGACGTTTCCTTCCCGACACCGGAAATCGTTGCACTATCTCCCACTGAGAGATATTCCCTGTTTTTGCTGTCCGTTGTCGTAGTAAAAAGAAGTCCACTCTGCTCATCGCTCATGACGATTGCCGCCGTGTCTGCTGTTTTCTGCCCGGTTTCCACACATACTTTTGTAATGATTCCAGCTGATGGTGCGGTTATCTCTCCGTTCTGCTGCTTTAGGGTTTTCAGCTTTTCTAATTGTTTCTGGTACTGTTCCAAAGAAATAGTGTTAATCTCCTGCGTATGGTCGATGTCTGCGGACAGACCTGCATCCTCCACTGCCCGTTCTGCGGCTTTCTTTGCGTCCGCTGCCGCGCTCGTATTAGATTCCAGTTGTTCCTGCTTTTCCTCTAATGCAGCGCTGGCAGAGTCAAGTGCTGCCTGCTTTTCAGTAACTTTTGCCTGAATTGTGTCGTATGTGTTCTGCTTTTCCTGCACAGCTTCTTCGAACTGCTGGAGTTGCTGTGTTATAGTTGAATTTGTAGTATTATCCTGTTCATTCTTGCCAGAAGCATCTGAGTCTTCCGCGTCTTTCGGCTGCTCTGCTACTGAATTTCCTGTTTTATCTACCGGTTCTGCGGTATCTTTCTTTTGCTCTGCCGCAGCTACATCCTTTGCATTTTGCAGTTCCTGCTTTGCTGCATTCAGTTCCCTCTCCGCCTGTGCGAGTGCATCTCTCGCATTATATAATTCCTTCTCTGCCTGACTTTTCGCATCCGCCGCTTTCTGCAATGCCTCATTTGCCTTCCCATCGGAAACTGTATTCTTCGCTATCGTTTCCTCATAATCTTCCTGCGCACGCTTTAACTCCAGCTGCTGCTTTGCGTCTGCCTGCGCTTTATTTTTCTTCAGGGAATCATTTTCAAGCTGAAGTTTTTTGATCTGGTTCTGCAGTTCATAGATCTGATCTTCCAGACTGTCCATATCAAGTGAAAAAAGAGTTTCTCCTTCCCCGATGCTTTCTCCCGTATGCACATTGACCTGTGCAACCAGAATCCCTTCCTCTGTGACAATCGCTTTCTCGCCGCCTGCCTCCACGGTTCCCGATGCCATAACCGTGTGCTCGATTTTTCCGGATGACGGAGCTGATGCCGTTACCTGTGGGACAGTGATGGATGCCGCCACCCTTGATGCGATCGTGAAAACCAGCATGACCGCAAGTAAACCAGCCAGCCCTTTTAGCCAGAAAATTCCTGATTTTCCGGTTACTATTATTTCATTTTTTGAATTCTCGTTTTGTCTTATATTTCTCATGTTCTCATTTACACTCTGCCTGTCATATCATTTTTCTACTGCAATTTTTTATTGTAATTCTTTAAAGTTTGCATTATGTAAACCAAAATTTCATTCTAATTTACGTAACGTTTTATGCTTCCCTCCGCACTACTCTTTCGCTCCTGCCATCGCAATTCCCTGCTCCAGATAGTCCTGTCCTGCCAGAAAAACAAACATCGCCGGGAGGATTGTCACCAGTGATGCACAGAGTGAAAATCCTGCGTTCTGGCTTGTGATCTCCGGCAGAAAAAGGGACAGCGGCCACAGACTTTTTGTTTTCAAAAACGTCATCGGCTGCTCTAACATGCTAAAACAGTCCAGAAACGAAAATACGAGCGCCGACAGGATGCCCGGACTTCCAAGCGGTATGCCGATCCGCAAAAAAATCTGGAATTCTCCCGCCCCGTCCATGCGTGCCGCCTCCATGACATTTTCCGGTATTCCACGGAAAAAGCGGTACATAATAAAGACGGAAAACGTTGCAAAAATTCCGGGCAAAACGACTGCCTGCGGTCTGTTCAGCATTCCCAGACGGTTTAACACCAGATACTGCGACAACATCGTGACCTGAAACGGCATCATCATCACGAGAATGAACAGCCGGTAAACTGTTTTTCTTCCGCGGAAAGAATACCTCGCCAGCCCCCACGCTGCCGGCATGCCGAAAAGCATCTGCCCTGCCAGAATTGCACCTGTGTAAAAAATCGAGTTCCAAAACATCTGAAAATATTCCGGCGAATCGAAAAGAAGTTCCACAACATTCTGTAACGTCGGGTATTGTGGCAGAAGATGCCAGATAGCAAGCCCATCTCCCTTTCCGAGTGCAGGTGCGATGCATGTGTAGATTTCATAGTTTCCCATAAAAGTACCGACAAGCAGAAAAAGAACTGGCGCAAGACACAATCCCGCTGTCAGAATCAGGATGCCTGTTATTATTATTCTCTTCATGAGATTCTTCTTTCTATATTTATATTGTACATCTTCCTTTTTATCTGCTGTTTTCTGTTCATTGCTCTTTCCTTAATTATGCAACTCATGTACATTACTCCTCACTCTCCCAGCTTCGCTCAAGTAACAGCACAAACACCGCAATTACAAACGCGAGCATCACAGATGCCGCCGCCATCTTACCCACCGAGAGTGTCTGAAACCAGTTGTTAAACACATGCTGCAACAGATAAATATTTTCCTGCGGATAGCTGCCCGCTGCCATGTAAACCTCCCGGAACGCCTTAAATGAATTTATAACCGATAAAATCACAACGGTAAATGCCACCGGGCGTAAATTCGGGAGTGTGATATAGAAAAACGTTTTCCATTTTCCGGCTCCGTCCATCTCTGCCGCCTCATAAATCCCCTGTGGGATTGCGGAAAGCCCCGCCATCCAGAGCACGATATCGTATCCTAAATATTTCCAGACATAGCTGAATACAAGAATTCCAAATGCTGCATCGGTGTTCATCCAGTCCGTCTCCTGCACCGACAAAACGTTTAACATCTGCCCGATCCCATTCATCCCTGACAACGCATGGATCACACTGTTCACAAATCCGTGGCTGTCAAATAAAAGCTTCCACAGTACGACCACACTTGCCGCCGGGATTGCCATCGGGAGCAGATACATGCTTTTAAGCGCCGCTGCACTGCCCCGGTAAAACTGTTCCATCGGCACATCCAGGTGTTTTTTCTTTTTCTCTGCCAGAAGTAAAACTTGCTGCAACAGCATTGCCAGGATCAGCGATAACAGCAACAGGCATGGAATACAGGTGACCACAAAACGCAGTGTATTTTTCGCTGCAAGATCAAACGCATCATTTTTTATCACCTGCACGTAGTTACTGATCCCGACGAAACTGCCGTCCGCGGTCTGGAAAAAAGAGCGCCGCACCACATCTGCAAATGGGATCAGCCCAAACACTGATACTCCCAGAAATTCGGGCATTAGAAAATACCAGCCGGGATCTCGCTTTTTTCTGCTTTTTTGTATTTTCATCCTCATGCCTTTCTCATAGCCTGCTGCAGTCTCCCGTCCTCTTCCTTTTTTACTGCTGCTCTGCAAGATACAGGTTCACTTTCTTCGTGATCTCATTTACCGTTTCTTCGAGGTTTTGCTCTCCTTTTACATAGCTTGTTCCCTGTTCGATCACAAGATCCTGAATTGTGCTGTCAGTAAGTGCTGACTGTTCCACCCCTTCCAGCTGTGCTAAAATCGCATCTGCCTCCTCCTGTGTCATAGAACGGTATTCGATCGTATAGATTCTGTCGCTTCCGTCCCTGTTAAATGACATTGTCGTTTCCGCAGGCTCCATCAGTGCGTTGATCTGATCCTTTAAAGCTGACTCATTCACCGGGATTCCGTTGCTGGAGGCTCCTGTCTCTTTGCCGAGCAGTGTTTTCACAAATGCTTTTCCTACGTCCTCATTGCCTCCAGATACTACACCTGCCTGTAAAAATGGAACATAGGTAGAAGTTCCACCGTTCGACAATACACCATAAACTGCTCCGTCCGTCGTACCAGCGCTCAACATCAGCTGGAAATCCTCCACATCTGCAATGGTTCCAAATTCCACTTTGCATGTCTCTGCAAATAAATCCATGCTGTCTAACGATCCATAACGGTATCCATCGAACATTCCGCTCTCAGAAAAACTGCCATAAGATTCGATATCACTGTGATCATCCACATCATAAATACGTTTCACCTGCGTCAGATAATCGGAAATTTTCGTTTCGTCCAGACTTCCGTCCTCTTTTACCCAGTTTTTGGAATCTACATTGTAAAAATCAAGCAGTAACTCTTCCGCCATTTTCTGTTGTACCACATAAGTCGTACTTTTGTCCTTTGCCAGAGTTTCGATGCGGTCTGCAAGTGCCTGTATGGAAGTTCCTGCATTTACCGTCTGCTGATCTGACGTGATAAAAGATACTAAGAAACGTGTCGGGATCGCATATATTTTTCCATCCTTCGTGCTGTCCTTCACAATAGAATCTACAAGTCCGTCCGAATCCTTTACCTCATCCACAACATCACTGATATCTGTTAAAATTCCTTTTTCCACATAGCTGTCCACCGGCATTCCGTCTAAGATAAGCACATCCGGTCCATTTCCTGCCAGGATATCAGTACTTAATGTCTTCAATGCGTCCTCCAACGTCACGCCATTGTCATCCGTCATGCCAATTTCAAGATTTACATAAATATCTGTATCCACCTGACGGAAAATATTGACCGCCTGACGCAGCGTATCGGAATCCTGCAATGCATAAATATTGAGCTCCTGATTCAAATTGGCAGACGCGTCCGCATCGTAGGTGTAACTGTAGAGTGCACTCTCCATTCCATTATTTCCTGCGACAAAAAGATGTGTCTCATCCTGCATATACACTCCATAAAAAATCGCTCCACTGTTGCCCAATGCAGTCTGTTCGCCCTGTACCAGCTCCTCCACAACTGCTCCACCTGTCGCATAGTGAAAAATTCCTTTATAATCTGCAAAAATAATACTGTTATCATTCTCCGCTTTTGCAAATGTCACCGGAAGTCCGGTATCGGTATTCCTATAAACGAGGTTATCATCCGAACAGATCTGCTCAGTCAGTGCGGTCAGCTCGTCCGTCTCTTTTCCGGTTGTCGTGTCATAGCAGAGCACCTTGTCACTTGTGACGATATAGCAATTCGTTCCAACCACATTAAAATAAGGAATATAGGTGTCCTCATCGATTTCAAATGTCACTGTTTTGCTTCCATCTGTACAGTCAATTCCATACAATCCTCCTTCTGTATCGCGCACGATCAGCTGCTTGTTACTGTCAAATACTGCAACTGATACAAAGGCATCTTCTGCCGGCATTTCAATGGAAAATGTATGTGTGCTTCCGTCCGCGTCCACAATTGTAGCCGGGCATAATCCGTTTTCTGTGTAATCAAGAAACGCAACTGTTCCATCCTCTGCGACTGCGACATCGCTGTAAGAGATATCTTCCAGCGGTGTTGTCTCCCAGCTTCCGCCTCCATCACTGCTTTTTGCCACATAGATGCCATAATCTGCATCCTGCCCTACAACTTCAAGCGTTCCATCTGATAACGCTTTGAACTGTAAAATACTGTTGATCTCTTCCGGAAGTGCTACTTTTGATTCAATAAATCTTCCTTTACCACCGCCTGCGCTGCCATCGGCATTTGCGCCACTGCTTTCTGTTCCGTCTGTACCCCCACCTGTATTTTTTCCACAGCCGGTGAATATTCCTGCTGTCAATGTCATCAGCAGAAGTAAAATCACTGTGACACCTAGCATGCTTCGTTTTTGTCTGTTTTTTATCTTTGCAGTTTTCATTTTGTTTTTATGACCTTTCTTTTTATTATATGATTGCAGCTTCGCAACCATAGCCAGAATAAGCAGTCGTTCCTCTGCTTTGGCATTCTACATGTAGCATTTTGCGTTTCTGGTTTTATCTTACATAAAAAATCTTAGAAAAATCTTTAAATTTGGCTTTAATTATTGTCTTTCATTTTATTTTTTGCATTGTTTGTACGCTTTGCGTGTGTTATAATACATAAAATCATACGCAATGTGTGCATTTCATGTATGATTGTTACTTCCTTTACAAATGCATGCTACGCTGAAATTGCAAATATTTTTGCTTCTAAAACAAATATTATATTATATCAGGAGGTCTTATGGATAGCAGAGAATATTTAATTGAATTGAGAACAAGTACTGGCATGACACGCAGAAAATTTTGCGAATATTTCGAGATTCCTTACCGGACACTTCAGGACTGGGAACTTGGGAACCGCAAAATGCCTGATTATCTGTTGCGACTGATGACTTATAAGGCTAAGATGGAGAAACTTGGGGAGGAGAAAAAAGAATCAGCAAAATAACATTTAATTTCCATTTTTATAAAAATATCCTTTTAGATTTTAAAGGGAGTCGAATTCGACGAATTTAAAATCTACCTAATATGCTTTGGCATCTAAAAAAGTTTTTTCTTAACACACATCACTTTTTTATAACATTCCCATTGACTTTACAACATATAAGTTGTATTTTTATTTTGACGAAAATGAGGTCTATACATGATTCTACATCCTTATTGTTCCAACTCTGGCAGAAATTTAATATATGAATATATTGATTCTCTCCCATTAGATGAAAAGATTGACGGTTATTCTGTATTACAACACCTGGAAAAAGGAGATTTTGATAAAATTTTCTTTAAACCATGGGAAAAGAAAATCTATGAAGTATACTTTCAGAAAACAACCGCATATTCTATATTACAGTATACAAAGAGAATATTTATCTACTTCATGCCTGCCGTAAACAGAAAAATAAAACAGAAAGAAAAGACGCAAATATTGTCCGAAAACGAGCAAAAGAGTTAAACCAGCTACTCGGGAAAAAATTTATATGAAAGGAGCTGCCCATATGCCATTTGTACAAACGAATATTGAAAAAGAAATCGAAACACGAAAACAAAACGATCCAGATTTTAAAAAAGCATGGGACGATTCCCGCGCAGAATACAGACTTATCGGCGAAATGGTTTCTTTACGAAAACAGGAAAAAATAACACAAAAGCAATTAGCCGTAATAACTGGAAATAAACAACAGGTTATTTCGCGCATTGAACGAAAAGAAAGTATTCCCACCATTCGCGTATTCAGCCATTTATTGGATGCTCTTGGATACGAATTACAGATTGTAAAAAAGAAATCCTTATAATTTAAAGATTTTTCTAAGATTTCTATGCTATACTCATCCTTATAAATCTCAGGAGACATTATTATGCGTATTTTATTGATCGAAGATGATCTGAATTTTTGTGAAACCCTGCGTTTTCAGTTGGAACAGGAAGCTTATGAGGTGGATGTATGCCACGACGGAAGAGACGGTCTTGACCTCTTCTTATAGGACGCGCACGACATTGTCCTGCTCGACCGCATGCTCCCGACCATGAACGGTCTGCTCGTGCTGCAAAAAGCGAGACATGCCGGAATTTCCACGCCCGTCATACTGATCACCGCCCTCGGCGAACTTTACGACCGGATTGAAGGTCTTGATGCCGGTGCAGATGATTATATTGTAAAACCATTCGCCTTCGAAGAACTGACCGCCCGCATCCGCTCCCTCGGCAGACGCAGTGGCAAATGGGAAGATGACAATTTACTTACCTTCTGCGACATCAGTTATGACTGCAACGCGAGAATGCTAAGTGGACCAACAGGCTCCATCCGGCTCTCCGGCCATGAGGGCAGATTGCTGGAAGTTCTTCTGCGGAGTTTTGAGCTCGTCATCCGCCGTGAAGTACTGCTTAGCCGTGTCTGGGGCGTGGATGCAGAAGTGGAGGATTGTAACCTTGACACTTACATCCATTATCTGCGCAAGCGGCTCTCCTACGTTGGAAGCACGCTTGCCTTAAAAACCATCCGCGGTGTCGGATATACGCTGGCTTCCTCCTGATCTCTGATTTTCCATATAAGATCATGAAGCTTCTGTATAGCTGCCGTTACTTTTCAATTATTTTATCCTTATTGCAATTTACAGATACCTTTTTTCATTATCTGCTATATGTACATTATCAGGAGGTTACCTCATGTTTCCACACTTCACCTTTTCCGGCACAACCTATCAGGCTTTGCACCGCAAACTCACCTTATTTTGTACCTGCGTCACACAGATCATTCTCCTTGCCTTAAGTGCTCTGTGTGTTTTTGTCGCAGAAAAAAATATAAAGCAGGGAAACGAAACCGCTTTTCTCACAGAGACAAGTTCTGTCATTTCCCATTTGCAGGAGCAGGATGTCATCTCACACCAGTGGTTAAACCAGTTACAGGAAAACAGTTCTATCCAGATTTATCTTTATGAGAATGGGACTCCACTCTTTTATGACCAGTATCATCAGACAACCGCAGGCGAGCAATTATGTGAAAATGCACTTCTCGCCGCAGAAGAGCTTACCGGGAACCCTCCTTTTTTCACGAAAAACAAAAGGCTTTCCTCGCATACGGAATATCAGTTCAACTCCGGCGATAACATTCCCTACATTGCGTCCGTCGGCAGTATCCCAAAAGGCGACAGCTACTTAAACTTTCTGATCCTGCGCTCACTCGCCGGACAGTCTCACCAGATGCTGTCGTTAAGAATGATTGTGATCATTGCAAATATTACCGCATTTTTACTGCTGTTTCTCTTTTTCCACTTCTTCATCCGAAAAATGTTAGAACCAGTCGAGACTGCACAAAAAAAACAGACACAATTCATCGCCTCCGCCTCCCACGAGCTGCGCACCCCATTAGCGGTTGTCCGCTCCGGCTTAGAATCCGTTGAAAAATGTTCAAATGAAGAGGAACGAAACCACTTTCTCCATCTGATGTCCGAAGAGACCGTCCACATGAAACGTCTGATCGACGATATGCTGCTGCTCGCAAATTCGGATGCTGACACGCTCACCATCAAACCGGAAGCCTGTCAGCCGAATCTGCTGCTCTTAGACACTTATGAAAAATTCGAACCACTGGCAAAGAAAAACGGGATTCACCTTATCCTCACTCTGCCGGAAGAAATTCTCCCGGACTGCTTCTGTGATATCCACCGCACAGAACAGATCTTTTCCATTATCGTGGATAATGCGCTCTGCTACACACCATCCGGTGGAAAAGTGACTCTCTCCTGCCACGCCGAAAATGAAATGCTTTGTTTTCTATTCGAAGATACCGGATGTGGAATTTCAGAAGAAAAAAAATCCCATATTTTCGAACGATTTTACCGCGCCGACGATGCACATACCGACAGGGAACACTTTGGACTTGGACTCTGCATCGCGAAAGAGCTCACCGAAAAACAAAATGGGAACATCCAGGTTGTGGATGCTCCCATTTCCGGCAGCTGCTTTATGATACAATTGCCATGTGCACTTTAATTTTTATGTGGTTTCTGCGCTCTCCTGTCAGATTATATTTTTCCTGCTATTCTACATTTTTCAGTGCCTGATCCATCGGAATCCGCTTGATTCTTCTGAAATCTAATACCATGACAAGCAGATATCCGATCAGGATAAACAGGAACATTTTCACATAGCCCATCGTGCTTATGCGGAAAGCATACCATCCGCTATAAGAAAAGAGCATAATCCTCCAAACTACTTTCATGATGACGACACCTAAAATCACGCTGACAACATCAATCACCACAAGCACGATGGTCGTGGACAGCAGATATAAACTTGCAATCTCCCGATTTTCATAGCCCAGGATTTTTGTCATGGAAATTGCATTCTCATTTTTCTCAATGATCAGCTTCGTGAGCAGGTAAATCAGCACTGCGGATAACAAAATACACAGATACTGGAAGTAGGTCATATAAGAGCCCATGGAATGATCGAGCTGGTCACACATTTTGGTAATGTCGTGTTCTGTGATGACGGTCGCAATCTCATCATCATCAATATCTGTGATCTCTGAATCCGAGAGATAGCCTGTAAATGCATCACTGTCCATGTCAAAGATTTCACAATATTGTTCATTCGACAGAAATACTGCCAGCGTCTGGCTGTGATCATAGATTCCTGCAATCTTAAACTCATACTGTTTGTTTTCATATTTTGCATCGAGAACCGCTGTGTCACCCACGTTCAGGCTATATTTATCTGCATAGGAAGCAGAAATATATGCCTCATTTCCTTTCAGGACGGACAGATCACTGATTTTCACATACCGGCTGTCATCCTCGATTCCATAGACAGAAATCTCCTCATCTAACGTATCACTCTTGTGCTGCAAAGATGTCATATTGAATTTCTCTGCATCCTTATTGTTCGTTGTGATAATGTCTCCATCCTCATTCTCATAAGACTTTAACACATACTGGTAGTTCGTGAACATCATATCTGAAACATTGGACTTATAATAGTCAAGCGTCTCCGGCATACCAACCGCCATTGCGAGCATAATGCCAATAAACCAGATACCCACAAATAAAATCAGGTAATTCGCCACGTTCTGGAACATGATACGCAGACGGAAACGGCTCAAAAAGCTCCATTTCGGCAGGCGCATTGCTTTTTTACGTTTTGTTTTTTTCAGATCATGACGCAAAAACTGTAATGGTGTATGCCGCATCATTTTTATAATGACGATGAGATTGACCACAAGCATTAAAACAACTGGAATGATCGTTGTCTTGAAAAAGGCATCCGGATTCCAGACTGTCTGGTAAGTTGGAAGACTGTAGCTGTTATAGTACATGCCGACAACTACATTTTTAAATACGGTATAGCCGAGGATATTTCCAACGCACGCTGCGAGCAGTGTCACGATCACCGGCATGGATATATAATGTCTGACCAGCTCGCCTCTCGTATAACCGGAAGCTCTCAGTGTTCCGATCGTAGAAGCCTCTTTCACGATTGTGTTGCTGATGGTCACTGCAAAAATAAATGCAATGATCACAATCAAAATATCCAGTAAAACACCGCCCATAGCTTTGTCTGAACCCATATCATCCGTTGCAAAATTAATTGCCGGGTTCGCATAGCGCGGCATATAATCTTCCAGCTCTTTGTCATCGCACACAACCTGTGTGAGCAGCGCTTTCATGAAATCATCGGATTTTGCCTTTTGCTCCACCTCATCTGCCGGTGTGTCCACATAATTCCATGTGTAAGAATAATGAACAGATTTATGGAAACGATCAAATCCTTCCTGCGTGACCATTGCCACATCAAATTTGATTGCATCAAACATCAGGTCTGTTGCCTTTTCATGCAGTGTGGCATAATTGACATAGGCGATCAGTCCGACAACTTTAAACTTCTGTCCGCTGACAGAGATCTCATCTCCCACTTTGACACCGACATTGTCCGCATGCATACGGTCAATTGCGATCTCGTCCG
>ERZ808240.2312-NODE-2312-length-21217-cov-42.068236_pt1 | contig 21217 bp, 16 predicted proteins | sample MGYA00521084_ERZ808240 | MGnify/ENA primary metagenome ERZ808240 (study PRJEB31516, sample SAMN03275571) | gut metagenome | biome: mammalia-associated habitat; material: feces | host: Papio cynocephalus | place: Kenya | collected 2012-08-06 ...
GCGGACGGACTGGAGATCGCATTGCCGATCACGGTCGGAAACCGTGTATGGATCGGGGCGAATGTTTCGGTACTGCCGGGTGTGACGATCGGAGATGATACCGTGATCGGTGCAGGCAGTGTGGTAAACAAAGACATTCCGAGCGGTGTTGTGGCAGCGGGTAATCCGTGCAGAGTGATCCGTAAGATCACAGAGGCTGACAAAGAGAAATATCCGATATGGAAAGAGTAAGAAAACGGAAGAGAGGAGCCGGTATGCAGAAAAACAAAAGAAAATGGATCTGTATTTTAGTGTTGTCATTACTGTTTTGTATCAGCGCGGCAGCAGTTATGGAGACGCGGGTACAGGCAGCGCAGACGCAGGAAACAACCGGGTTTGTGAAAAAGAAGGGCAAAACCTATTATTATAAAAACGGGAAAAAGCAAAAAGGGCTGAAAACGATTGATGGCAGCAAATATTATTTCAGCAAAGTAACCGGCGTAATGCAGAAGAAGGTATTTAAGACCGTAAAAGGAAAGAAATACTACTTCGGTGCGAACGGAAAAGCAGTCAAAGGACTGAAGACGATCAAGAAGAAACTGTATTATTTTAATACTTCGTGCGTGATGCAGAAGGGCTGGAAAACAGTCAATGGTGTGAAATATTATTTTGCGTCAAACGGCAAGGCATACAGGAACACAACGAAAAAGGTCGGTAAGATCTATGCGCATTTTGATGAAAACGGGGCATACCAGATCACAGCCTCTTATTGTGTGGTAAATGGCAGGAAGATGCAGGTGCAGTACCGGACAGATCCTCAGGTCAGTGATGAAATATTACTCGCAGCAATTTTGTATGCGGAAGCAGGCGGTGAGAGACAGACAGCACTTTCCGCAACGCTGGATCAGGAAACGATCCGTGTCTACAAGGGGCAGTTAGCTGTGGGCTATACGATCTTAAACCGTATGGCAAGCAGAAGCTATCCATCAACGGTTAAGGAAGTTGTCTATGCGCAGTATCAGTTTGAGCCGGCAAGAACCGGTGTTCTGACAGCACTTCTGAAGGATCAGGCAAGGATCAGTACAGAGTGTAAAAATACTGCAAAGCTGCTGCTGAAAGATTATAAGGCAGCGCAGGACAGCGTGAAGGCATTCCCGCGCAGTGAGTTTACCTGGTATAACTTCTGGGCACTCAGTTATGCAAGAAATTATTCAGATTTCTTCTCGGTGTATAAAAAGAGCGAGTACCAGATCATCGGTAATCAGGTATTTTTCAATTACACAAAAACGATCCACAGCCAAAGCTGAACGAATAGAGAAAATGGAAAACAGGCATACTAAACAGCAGAGTTTGTATGTAGTCAGGAGGTCTGGAATGAAGATTCTATTTTATGATACAAAAAAATATGATAAAGATTCTTTTGAAAAAGTGGTGAAGGAATTTCCGGAAGTGGAAATTGATTATCTGGAAACAGATCTGTCTGTGCAGACGGCAAGACTGGCAAAAGGATATGATGCGGTCTGTGCTTTTGTAAGCTCGGATGTCAGCGAGAAAGTGCTGCATATCCTGTCACAGCGGGGGGTAAAGCTTGTGCTGATGCGCTGTGCAGGCTTTAATAATGTAGATCTGGCTGCTGCGGATGCATACGGCATTACCGTACTTCGCGTACCGGGTTATTCCCCGGAAGCGGTAGCAGAGCATGCCATGGCACTGGCACTGGCTGTCAACAGACATATCCACAAGGGATATATCAAGGTACGTGAGAATAACTTCAGTCTGGTAGGATTAACCGGTGTTAACTTCTACGGAAAGACGGCAGGAATTGTCGGAACAGGCAAGATCGGTGCAGCCATGTGCAGGATCTGTCATGGATTTGGCATGAAAGTGATCGCCTATGATATTTATCAGAACCCGGATCTGGATTTCGTGGAATATGTGGATTTTGACACGCTGCTTGCAAGCAGTGACCTGATCTCCCTGCATTGCCCGCTGACAGAAGAAAATTACCATCTGATCAATCAGGATACGATCCGGAAAATGAAGGATGAAGTGATCCTTGTAAACACATCACGTGGAGCTCTCATCAAAACAGATGATCTGATCGCCGGTATCCGGAGCAGAAAGTTTTTTGGTGTGGGTCTGGATGTATATGAGGAAGAGACCAATAATGTATTTGAAAACCGAGAAGATGATATTCTGGAGCATTCCACAACGGCGAGACTGTTATCCTTCCCTAACGTGATCGTGACTTCCCATCAGGGCTTTTTAACGCAGGAGGCACTGGCGGCGATCAGCCGGACAACACTGCAGAATGCCATGGATTTTCAGAATGGGACGATAAATCCGGTAAATCAGGTGAAATAATATGAAGAAAAAAGTGCTTTTGGTATGTGCTGCGGCAGTTGGATTGCTTCTGCTCATTGCTGCAGCATTTGCCGCATGGATCTGGAAAAAACCGGAAACAAGGTTTCTGGTCACAATGCAGCAGGCACTGAAAGAAAAAGGACTGCTGGGTGAGTTCTGGCAAAGACGGGAACAGGGACAGCTTGCGCAGCTGGACGGGAGGTACCGGATCTCTCTGCCGCTGCTTGGTAAGAAAAATATGGAATTTACCGCGCAGTTTTCCGATGGGACGGTATTGCTCCAGCCGGCTGCAGACAGTGAGATCCTCTACAAATATGTATACCGGGATGTGGAAAATCAGGAAGCACTGCAAAAGCTTCTGGGAGAGGAAGCGGAGACGCAGATCGATTTCTGGCTGTCAGTGATTGAAGGAACAGAGAATGGAAGTGCTGCAGGGAATGGAAAAGACACACTTGGAAAAGAACGGCAGAAGGAACTGGTTTCCTACAGTAAAGAGGTTATGCATAAGCTTTCACTAACGGAAGGAAAGCAAAAACATGCATACATAAACGGAAAATATGAGACCTGCAGTTGTACGGAGATCGTACTTCCTGTGACGGAATTTTTGGATATATACGAAGGATATGCCCGGATCTGTGAAAAGGATGGCGTATTGCTTCCGGCACTTTCAGAGAACGAATGGCTTGGTGAGCAGGAGCAGATCACTTTCCGGTTTTACCAGAAGGGACTGCAGCTTGCGGCGATCGGTGTAGAGGTGGATGATGAGCCGCTGCTGACCCTGGCAGAGGATCAGGGAGGAATACCAAGGCTTGATCTGGAACAGATCAGGATCGGATCTGATGGCAGTCTGAGTCTGGAGCTTTCTTATCTGGAGCAGGCAGAGATACAGCCGCTGCAGGGAGAGATCCTCGATATTGGTAAGCTGACGATCACACAGCTTCCGAAATTATTTGGTATATTTTAAAGGCATTTGGAAAGGAAAAGCCCGAAGCAGCTGCTTCGGGCTCATTTTAGCTACATATATTATTTGTTATCTTCCTCTTCGTCGAAGAATTCTTCGATCGTCTCGGTTGTGGATTCTACATTGTCGATCGGTTCTTCATCTTCTTCGTCGAAAGGCTCATCGTCAGCCTGTTCCGTTTCGGCTGATTCTTCTTTTTCTTCTGCTTTCGGTTCTGGAGCCGGAGCTTCTTCTTTACTTTCAGCCGCGGTTACTTCCTTTGCTTCTTCCGCAGCAGGCTTCTCCTCTGTAGACGCAACAGGATCTGCAGAGGACTCTTCTGCCTTAGCCGGTTCTGCCGGAGTCTCTTCCTTATCTTCAGCCGGAGCAGATTCTTCCTCAGATTTTACTGTAGAGAAACGAAGCGGTACATAGCTGCGTTCCTTGCCGGCAGAAAGATCTTTTTCCTCTTCTTCAAAATCAAAATCGTTGTCAAAATCATCATCGTCAAATCTGTCTTCATCAGATTTTTTGAAATAGTAATAAGCACCTGCCGCAGCAGCGACAGCAGCGCTGAACATCAGAAATTTACCAAATTTTTTTGCCATATTGTAAACCCCTTTCTATGGAATCCGTTTTTTCTATTTTAAAATAATTTTGCCCAGAACACAAGGAGTTTGTGCACAGTTTATAAGAAGTTTATGGAATTGCAAGAGTATCTGTTCTGTGGTAGGATAAAGTGACTGCCGGAGTCAATGATACGGAAAAAGAGGAACTACAATGAACAATCGTTTTTTTGAACTTTCAAAGGAAAAACAGGATCGTTTTATCAATGCAGCACTGCAGATCTTTGCAAAAAATGGATACAAAAAGGCAAGTACCGATGAGATCGTGAAAGCAGCCGGTATTTCCAAGGGATTGTTATTCCATTATTTCGGAAGTAAGCAGGGGCTGTATGAATTTGTCTATATGTACAGCGTGAAATATATCAGTATGGAATATTCCCGAACTGTACCGCTGTTTTCCATTGATTTCTTTTCCCTGCAGCGCAAGGTAGAAGAAGCAAAGCGTGACATCATCCGCAATTATCCGTACATGAATCTGTTTGTGACGCTGGCATTCCGGGAAGAAAAAGATATCCTGACACTGATCGCCGACAGTATGGATCAGTATTCCACGATGCTTTCCGGTATTTACCAGAAGGCGGATCTGAGCTGCTTTAAGACAGGAATTGACGCATCCGCCGTTCTGAAAATGTGCCTGTTTGTGGCGGATGGGGTATTATATGAACAATTCCGCAACGACAGTATCGATGCGGAATCGTATTTTACGGAAGTGGAAAGTTACCTGCAGCTATTAGAAGAAAATATGTGCTGGTAGCTTAGGCTTATTTGGACTGCTGGTAAACCGGATCAGCCGGGTAACCGCCGCGCAGTTTCTGCATACCGCGCTGTACGGCGTCTCTGGAATTTTTCCAGTCAGCATCTTTGTTCCGGTAATCATATTTTTCGACGAGCCATGCAACATCTTCGCCGACGCGTTTCAGATTATCCAGCATCTGATTCAGGATCAGCGGATAGAACTCAGCCTTCTGCTTGTCATTCAGTTCTGTTTCCGCACGTCTGCAGATATCGCCAAAGTGATGCAGGCAGAAGCCTTTGCTTCCTTCGATCATCTTTTTCATTTCTCCGTCCTTCTTATACATAAAGAAGAAGGTATCCAGATAGCGTTCATAGGTTTTTTCAAAGTTTGTACAGATATAGCAGGATTTTTCCTTTTCCTGTACCCAGTTATAAATGGCATTGTCTGTGGTATCTGCTTTTTTCAGGCGGTTCATAAAGGAAGCCTTGCCCGGTGCAAACATTTTGATCTGTCCTTCCAGCTCTTTCTGCATCTGGATATAGTGCGTTTTCAGGATCCAGGCATTTCCGAGAGAGTTACCGTAGTCAAACATTTTTTTGAAATGGGCACGGCAGAAGCCTGCCTTGTCTGTCATTTCACGCATATCGCTTTCCATATAGGAGGAACTGGAGCCGAGCACCAGATCTAAAAGATCCTGTTCCACCTCGCGTTCCACAAAGCAGAGCGGGCATTCGTCATTTGCATGAAATGCATCTGTTAATGGTATGGTATAGAGTGTTTCTTTCATTTGCCTCTTCTTTCTTCCGGCGCAGATGTACAGATCCGGCGGGAAATAGATATTCACGATTATGTCTTCTTTTTTAGTTTACCTGTGTGGGAAGAAAAAGACAAGCAAAAAAAGAGTGCAAAATCGCAGTGCCTATGTTAGAATGGTTAGCGGTAACAAAAATTTATCTTATGAAGGAGGATTTGTGTATTATGAATACGGAAGAAAAAACCTGCATTCGTGATGCGAGGGAGCTCGGTGTTCCCAAAATGCTGCTACTTGGTCTGCAGCACATGTTTGCCATGTTTGGCGCAACTATTTTAGTTCCGATCTTAGTGAACACTTATTTTGAAGGAGAAGGGTTATCCGTTCAGGTGACGTTGTTTTTCGCCGGCGTAGGTACACTGTTCTTCCATCTCTGTTCAAAATTTAAAGTACCGGCATTCCTCGGTTCGTCATTTGCATTCCTTGGTGGTTTTGCTACAGTAGCGAATCTGGATACCGGTATTTTTGCGAATATGACAATGGGTGAAAAACTCCCATATGCCTGCGGCGGTATCGTAGTGGCAGGTCTGTTATATCTGATCCTGGCACTGATCATCAAGCTTGTCGGCGTTAAGAAGGTTATGCGTTTCCTGCCGCCTGCAGTAACAGGCCCGATCATTATCTGTATCGGTCTGAGCCTTGCACCGTCAGCAGTATCCAACGCTTCCACAAACTGGTTCCTGGCACTGATCGCCCTTGGCGTTATCGTTGTCTTCAATATCTGGGGTAAGGGCATGTTCAAGATCATCCCGATCCTGATGGGCGTTGTGATCTCTTACATCGTAGCACTGATCATGCACTTTGCAGGTATGACAAATGCAGATGGTTCCGCAATACTGAATTTCTCACAGGCAGCAACAGATGCTGTAGTCGGTCTGCCGCCTTTCCAGCTTTGCAAGTTTGATCTGACAGCCATTCTTGTTATGGCACCGATCGCAATCGCAACAATGATGGAGCATATCGGTGATATGTCTGCCATTTCCGCAACAGTTGGTTCTAACTTTATTGAAGATCCGGGACTTCACCGTACACTGATCGGTGATGGTCTTGCAACAAGTTTATCTGCCCTGTTCGGTGGCCCTGCCAATACAACATACGGTGAAAACACCGGCGTACTGGAACTGAGTAAAGTGTACGATCCACGTGTTATCCGTCTGGCTGCTGTCTTTGCAGTTATCCTGAGCTTCTTCCCGAAGGTTGCTGATCTGATCAGCACATTACCTTCCGCTATCATCGGTGGTGTCAGCTTCATGCTGTATGGTATGATTTCTGCAATCGGTGTAAGAAACGTAGTAGAAAACCACGTAGATCTGACAAAATCAAGAAACCTGATCATTGCAGCAGTTATCCTTGTCTGCGGTCTTGGTTTCTCAGATGGACTGACATTTACGATCGGTGGTACATCCATCACATTAACAGCACTTGCAATCGCAGCTATCGCAGGCGTTTTATTAAATGCGATCCTGCCGGGCAAGGATTATGAATTCGGTAAAGATCCACAGGCTGATAAGAACCGTGGTCTGGACATGAACTTCATGGACAACAAATAAGTTACCGCATAGTAACAAAATACAGAAAAGCAAACCGGGCATGTGGAATCCACATGCCCGGTTCTTATATCCGGTTAATTATTTTTGAATGTATGAACCGCCAGCTTCCGCTGAAAATAGATGAAAAAGAGTACATTCAGCACAATGCCGACTGCGGTGGAAACAGGAGCGGCAAGACCGATCTTTGTCAGGCTGGCGTCTGGCTGGATACTCATAAAGTAAGCCAGAGGCAATCTGACAAGCAGTGTCTGGGTCAGTCCCTGGATCATAACCCAGAGCGTCTGGTTATTACCGTTGAAATAGCCGATCATGCTGAACAAAACAGCGGTCAGGATTGTTTCCGGCGCAAATCCTTTCAGGTAAGCAAAGCCGTTCTGGACAACCTCTGCGTCGGTAGAGAAAATACCGGTCAGCAGGTCACCCTTCAGCAGAACGAGTGTAAATACACAGCAGCCGAATGCAAGACCGATTCCGATACCGGTCAGCATTGCCTGACGGGCACGCTTTGGATTACCTGCGCCTACATTTTGTGCGACAAAGGAAGCCATGGACTGCATCAGGGCACTTGGGATCAGCATGGCAAAGTTGACGATCTTGCAGGCAACGCCATACCCGGAGGAGGCAGTCAGTCCCAGACGGTTGACAAAGGCACAGAGTGCCAGAAAGGAAATCTGGGTCAGGCATTCCTGCAGTGCCAGTGGCAGACCGATGCTCAGGAACTTGCGGCATTGTGCATTTAATCTGAAATCAGCCTTTGTGATCGTGAAGGGCAGCTCTTTTTTCGCCAGAATGCAGAGCGCGAATACAACGCTGACAGCCTGTGCCAGAACGGTGGCAAGGGCAGCACCCGCTGCATCCATGTGGAGCCCAGCAACAAAGATCAGATCACCAATAATATTGACGAAACAGGCAACCAGTACAAAGAGCAGAGGAGAACGGCTGTCGCCCAGCCCCCTGAAGATAGCGGAAAGTAAGTTGTAGGCAACAATAAAGAGAATACCAAAGCCGCAGATCCGGACATAGCCTGTTGTGGCTGTCAGTGCTTCCGAAGGCGCCTGCATCAGAATCGAGATCGGCCGCGCAAGACCGACCAGTACCAGAAGCAGAACAAGCGCAAGTATGGTAAAGACAACTGCACCGCCGCCAAGCACGGCGCCAATCTGTTTCTGCTTTTTTTCACCAAGGTAGCGGGCGATCAGTACGGTAATACCCATGGCAAGCTGTGTGACGACAAAGGTTACAAGATTCAGTACCTGGCTGCCTGTGGAAACACCGGAAAGTCCGGCTGTGGAACCGAAGCGTCCGACAACCAGAAGGTCAACGGCACCGTAGGCTGCCTGCAGGACAAGGGCACCTAAGATCGGAAGCATAAACAGCGACAGTTTTTTGAGAATGCTTCCCTGTGTAAAATCAGTTTTATCATTCATGTAAGAGAAATCCTCCTTTCGGACATTATGTCATAGATTTTTGAAATTGTGCGGATCGTGCAGTCTGCATCTGCTTCCGGAATATCCTGAAGCAGCGGCGCAAGCTGGCTGAAAAATTGTTCATTATATTTCCGGGAGAGCTCTTTCCCGGCTTCTGTCAGGGAAAGATAGGTCACACGTTTATCCTGTGCAGAAGCAACCTTCTGCAGATAACCGTTTGTTTCCATATCTTTGATGGTACGTGTTACACCGGGGCGCGGAATGCCCAGCCTGTCGCTGATATCGGACACTTTCACGCGCATGCCCTTTTGTTCCATTGTCTCGATCAGATCAAAGAAATGGATGTAGGAGGGGGTAACGCCCTCCGGGAGAGCGGGAAGCATGGTGCGGATCCGCTGCGCCTGATAGCAGGCATCCAGCACGGCCTTAATAGTTGCTATATCCATTTTTACATGTCCTTCCTTATATTATAAAATAATTACCAGAGATAATTACCAAAAGTAATTATATGAAGATTGTACAAGAATGTCAACAGTTATTTAGGCAGCAGGCAGATAACTGGTATGGCAGGCTGGCAATCCGGCTGGTTATCTGAGCGGAAACAGGTAGATTTTTCTGAAAAATTTTGTTATGATGGTACGAGGTAGGTGATATATACAAATGAGAGCTGAAACAAAGGGCGCTGTAAAGAACAGCGTCAGCAGACTGGTTTTTGCAGCATTGTCTGTGCTGGTGCAGGTTATATGGATTACATATCTGTTGATCCGGTTAAATAAATATTCCACATGGATCTCACTGGGAACAAGCGTGTTGTCTTTTATTCTGGTATTGCATATTTACGGAAGGGAAATGAATGCGGGCATGAAAATGCCCTGGATCATGCTGATCCTGTTATTTCCTGTTATGGGGGTCTGTCTGTATCTGTTTTGCGGGCATTCCAGTGCGACGAGGGGGATGCGGAAACGTTTCCATGCTATATGGGAGAAGCTTCGTGTGTATCTGCGAAAAGATGACCCGGTTATGGAAAAGCTGAAGACGCAGGACGCGATGGCTTACCACCAGTGCTATTATATCGGGAAAAAGGTTGGATATCCGCTATACGAGAATACAGATGTCGTTTTTTATAAAGAAGCAGCCGATGGTTTTCATGCGCAGATCGAAGAAATGAAGAAGGCGCAGAAGTTCATCTTTATGGAATACCATGCCATAGAGGACAGAGAAGCATTTGCGGAAATGAAAGCTGTATTGTTTGCAAAGGCAAAGGAAGGCGTGGAGATCCGCATTGTGTATGATGATGTGGGCAGTGTCGGTTTTATCAGCCCGGAATTTGTCAAACAGATGAAGGCGCATGGGATCGATTGCAGGATCTTTAATCCGATGATGCCTGTTCTGAATATTTTCATGAATAACAGAGATCACCGTAAGATCACGGTCATTGACGGTATGGTTGGTTTTACGGGCGGTTATAATCTGGCTAATGAGTATTTTAATATCACGCATCCATACGGTGTGTGGAAGGACTCCGGTGTCCGGCTGGAGGGGGAGGCGGTCAGAAGCCTGACACTGATCTTCCTGGAAATGTGGAATGCCATCCGGGATACAGATACAGCGTATGAGACATATCTCCCGGACTGTGTTTTTGAGGCGAAGGGCGGCGGTTATGTACAGCCATATGCAGACAGTCCGCTGGATAAAGAACGGGTAGGCGAAAATGTTTATATGAACATCATCAAAGGTGCAACAGAGTATGTGTACTTTATTACCCCCTATCTGATCATCAGTGATGAGATGAAACGCGAGCTCGGGCTGGCAGCCAAACGTGGTATCGATGTGCGGATCGTCACACCTGGTATTCCGGATAAGAAACTGGTATACAAGCTGACGCGGTCTTATTATGCGGGACTGATCCGGGATGGCGTGCGTATTTATGAGTATACGCCGGGTTTCTGCCATGCAAAGCAGTGTATCTGTGACGGAAAGATCGCAACAGTGGGAACGATCAATTTAGACTACAGAAGTCTGTATTTTCACTTTGAAAACGGTGTGTATTTATATGATGTACCGGCGATCAAAGACATCCGTCAGGATTTTGAAGAAGTATTTGCGGTTTCAACCGAAGTAGGAAACAATTATCACACCACAAGATCTCCGCTCAAGAAACTTGGACAGTATTTCCTGCGTCTGTTTGCACCGCTTCTGTAAGAAGGAGAAAATTATGGAATTTTGGGATATTTATGACGCAAATAAGGAAAGAACCGGCCGTACGATGAAGCGGAACGACTGGATCCTGCAGGACGGGGAATATCATCTTACCGTGCTTGGCGTGGTAAAAAGAACAGATGGGAAATTTCTCATTACGAAACGTGTCATGACAAAAGCATGGGCGCCGGGCTGCTGGGAAGTATCCGGCGGTGCTGCGCAGGCAGGCGAGGATTCCAAGGATGCGGTACGTCGTGAAGTGCTCGAAGAAACAGGCCTTGATGTGACAGATGCAGATGGCGGCTATGTGTTTACCTATAAAAGAGAAAATCCGGGAGAAGGAGACAATTATTTTGTAGATGTTTACTGCTTCACAATGGATTTTGCGGAAACGGATCTGAAGCTGCAGGAAGCAGAGACAGACGGTTATATGCTGGCAACCGCGCAGGAAATCGCCGCACTTGGAAAAGAGGGAAAATTCCTGCATTATGACAGCATCAAAAGAGTGTTTGCCTAGCGTCTGACATCACCGATGTCCGTTACAATATGATATCCGGCAGCTTTGACACGCTGCTCTAAACAGGTTCTGCACTGTGCGCTTTCTTCGCCGGTGCAGATTTTGTTTTCATATAGCTCATACTTTTTCCTGACGCGGACAGGTGACAGATTCGGCATGACTACGTTAGCCCCGGCTTTCAATCCGAGTTCTCTGCCGTTTGGGGCGATCGTACCGAGTGCGGTCGTAGCAGGAAGCAGCACATAAGGGAACAGAAGCCGTAAAATGGCAAGCAGCCGTAAGGTAAGCGCCAGCGAACCGTTTGGCTGACTGGCAAAAGGTGTCTGGGCATGGGAAATATAAGGTCCGATACCGATCATATCCGGAGAAAGTGCCTGTAAAAAGCGGATGTCACAGATAAGCTGTGCGGTCGTCTGGTAAGGGGAACCTGCCATAAAGCCTGCACCAACCTGATAGCCGATCTCCTTCAGATCATACAGGCAGCGTTTGCGGTTCGCAAGAGACATGGAGGCAGGATGCAGTTTTTCATAATGCGCCGGATCTGCGGTTTCGTGGCGCAGCAGATACCGTCTGGCACCGGCATCAAAATAGGCCTGATAGTCTTCCCGTGTCTTTTCTCCGATGGAAAGTGTGATGGCACAGTCGGGAAATGCCGCATGGATCGCGGACACAAGAGAGCAGATACGCTCTGTTGTAAAATAAGGGTCTTCCCCGCCCTGCAGAACAAAGGTACGAAAGCCGAGTGCATAGCCTTCCCGGCAACAGGAGAGGATTTCTTCTTCCGTCAGCCGGTAGCGGTCAGCATGGCTGTTTCCCGCCCGGATCCCGCAATAGTAGCAGTCGTTTCTGCAGTAATTGGTAAACTCGATCAGACCGCGCACAAAAACAGTATCCCCGTACACCTGTCTGCGCACAAGATCCGCTTCTGCAAAAAGGCGGTCATCATAGTCTGCCGCATTAAGCAGCGCGGCTAACTCTTCGTCGGTCAGCGGCTGCTTACCGGTTAACTTTTTAAATCCTGTCTCTGCAGGTCTGTTTTCTGCCATAGTGCCTCCGATGTTGAATCAATGAAATAGTAAAAGAAACAGTATATATAGATTTCATGCATTATCTTATAAAGCGTGTGTGGAAATGTCAATACGCCTATAGAAAAGCATACATTGAAAATGATATAATAATATAAAAATGCAAGAGAAAACAAGCGGCATGGAAGGCATAACGAGCAAATAACCGCTTTGAAGAAGCGGATGAAAAGTATAAAACGCAGATTTGCGAATGAGTGTGTGAGGACAGAACATGGGATTACAATTTGTATTTGGCGGCTCCGGCAGTGGAAAGAGCACGCTGGTCTTTCAAAAGGTAATAGAACAGTCACAGCAGGATATGGCAAAGCATTTCTTTCTGATGGTACCGGATCAGTTTACGATGTACACGCAGAAGGAAATCTGTGAGATGCATCCGCGTGGCGGCATTATGAATATCGATGTACTGAGCTTTTCCAGACTGATCCACCGGATCGCGGATGAAGTAGGGCAGAAAGAGCGTGTGATGCTGGATGATACGGGCAAAAACCTTGTGCTCCGTAAGGTGGCAGCGGATGTGGAAGAGGAGCTTGTACTGTTTCAGAAGAAGCTGAAGCGGCCGGGCTATATCCATGAGGTCAAGTCCATGCTGTCGGAATTTTACCAGTATGACATTTCCCCGGACGAGCTGGAGGACATGGCAGCTGCAGCAAAGGGCAAGGGTCTTCTGCCCTATAAGCTGCGCGATCTGAAGCTTTTATATGAAGGCTTTCAGAAGTATATTCAGGAGAAATATATTGTAACGGAAGAAGCACTCGATGAACTTTGTCATATGATACCGCAGTCTCATATCCTGCGAAATGCGGTGCTGGTATTTGACGGATTTACCGGATTTACACCGATCCAGAACCGGGTCATTTTAGAGCTGATGCATGTGGCGCAGGAAGTGATCATTACGCTGGATGCGGACAGTGAAGCGGATCTGCACCGGACAAAGCAGCATCTGTTCGGGCTTTCTGCAGGGACATATCACAAGCTGTCAGGGCTTGCCCGGAAAGAAGATATTACGGTAAGACAGAATATTTATCTGGCAAAGAAGCCGGTCAGCAGATATCTGCATAATCCGGAGCTGGCATTTCTGGAGGCGCATCTGTTCCGTTATGACAAGGCATTTTATCCGAAGGAAACGCAGATGATCCGGATCGGGGAAGCGGAAACGCTTGTCAGCGAAGTACAGCAGATGTGTATCCACATCAAAAGACTGGTCAGAAAACAAGGGTATTGCTATCGGGATATTGCAGTTGTGACGGGGGATCTGAGTGGGTATGCGAGCATTGTGGAAAAGGAATTTCTGCGGTATCAGATCCCGCTGTTTTTGGACCAGAACCGGAGTGTATTGCACCAGCCGGCGGTAGAATATGTCAAAGGTGCCCTGCAGCTTGTGCGGGATAACTTTTCCTATGAAAGTGTGTTCCGTTTTCTGCGGACAGGTATGACGGCGCTGACCATGGATGAGATCGACAGGCTGGATCTGTATGTGATGAAGCTCGGTATTCATGGGAAAAAGCAATATGGACAGCTATTTGCGCGCGGAGAGGAAGCAGGAGAGATGAATGTCCTGCGGGAGAAACTGATGGAGGAGATCGCGCCGCTGCTTGTCCGGTGCAAAACGGCAAAGGAATATACCATGCAGGTGTACAGTCTGTGTGAGAAAAATAATCTGCAGAAAAAGTGCCGGGAGCTGGCAACGCAGTTTACAGAGGCGGGGGATCCGGTCAAGGCAAAGGAATTTGAAAAGATCTATCCGGCGCTGATGGATCTGCTTGACCAGATCTATGGACTGATCGGAGAAGATCCGCTTTCGCTGGATGAATTTATCCAGATCTTTGAGGCTGGTGTTTCGGAGATCCAGATCGGAACGATCCCGCAAAATGTCGATCAGGTTGTGGTAGGCGATATGGAGCGGACCCGTTTAAAGAAGATCAAGGCATTGTTTTTCCTTGGTGTTAACGATGGGGTAATCCCTGCACGTGGCGGTAATGGTGGTCTGTTATCGGATATGGAGCGGGAATATCTGATCGAGAGCGGCAGAGAGCTGGCACCTTCCCCGCGCCAGAAGTTGTTTGAACAGCAGCTATATCTGTATCAGAATATGACAAAGCCGGCAGAATACCTCTTTTTGTCTTATGCCAAGGTGGACAGTGCCGGCAAGACAAGACTGCCTTCTTATCTGATCCGTGTTATGACGGGGCTGTTTCCAAAGCTGCATGTACAGACGGAAACAGAGGAAAACGAAGGATTTCTTGCAGAAGTAGAGAGTGCAGAGGACGGACTGGACGATTTTGCAGGACTACTGCGCAAATACAGGGAAGGCAGTCTGGAAAAGACGGCACTTCCAAAGCTGCGTGTCCTGCAAAAGGTGTATGATACACCGGATGCGGAAAAGATCCGGGAAGCTGCATTTTACCGGTATGAGCCAGGCAAGCTGTCCAGACAGGCGGCAGACAGCCTGTATGCGGAGCGGAACCAGGGCAGTGTCAGCAGACTGGAGCTTTTTGCATCCTGTGCTTATGCGCAGTTCCTGCGCTATGGACTGGAGCTGATGCCAAGAGCGGAATATACCTTTGAGGCGGTGGATTTTGGTAGTGTATATCACGGTGTGCTGGAGCTGTTTGAGAGGGGGCTGAAAGAGGATGGCATTTCGCTTCGGACGCTGACCGAAGAAGAAATGGAACAGCGGCTCTGGGAAGCATTTTCCGTGCTCACGAAGGAATACGGTGAAACGATCCTCTACAGCAGTGCCAGAAACGAAAGAAGGATCCAGCAGATGCACCGGCTTTTGCTGCGCAGTGTCAGGACAATGCAGTATCAGATGCAAAAGGGCAGCTTTGAGCCGACTTATTTTGAGCAGAAATTCCGGATGAAGGGTGCTTTCCCGCTGGTCGGCAAGATCGACCGGATCGACATCCGCAGAGAAGACGATACGATCTATCTGAAGGTCATGGATTATAAATCGGGCATGAAGCAATTTTCACTGGATGATGTGTATTACGGATTGTCCATGCAGCTTCCAGTTTATATGAATGCGGCAGTTTCGTTTTTACAGGATCGTTACCCACAGACAACTATTATACCGGCGGCAATGCTGTATTACAGACTGCAGAAGCCGATCATTGAAATAGAAGGCACAAAGGCAGAAGAGGAGATCGAGGCAGAGATCCGCAAGCAGATGAAGCCGGATGGGCTGCTTCTGGGAGAGGACTGTGTCCTTACCATGCTGGATCAGGGCTTCACGACGGATTCGGATGTCATGCGTGTCGGCAGAAAAAAGGATGGCAGCTTTAAGGCAGCTTCGCAGGTTATTTCACAGGAAGATCTGGGGCTCTTGCTTTCCTACACGCAGAAAAAGGCAGAGCAGATGATGCAGCAGATGGCAGAAGGCGAGATTGCGGTAACACCGCTGAAAACAGGAAATCATACAAGCTGTGATTACTGCGCCTATCGGGAAGTCTGCCGGATGGATGAAAGAATAGACGGCTATCGTTTGCAGGAGCTTACGCCGCTGACAGATGAGGAAAGAAAGGAGGCGATGGAACGTGCAGTTTACGGAGGATCAGAAGAAGGTCATCGAGACGAGAAATAAAAATATACTGGTATCGGCTGCGGCGGGAAGCGGCAAGACGGCAGTTCTGGTACAGCGCATCCTGTCCCGGATCACGGGCAAGGATCCGATCGATATCGACAGGCTGCTCATTGTGACCTTTACGAGTGCGGCAGCAGCGGAAATGAGGGAAAGGATCCATGCAGCCCTGCTGCAGGCACAGACAGAGCATCCGGAGGATGAAAACCTGCAGAGGCAGGCGGCACTGATCCACAATGCACAGATCACGACGATCGACAGCTACTGTATGTTCCTGCTGCGCAACCATTTTCATGAGATCGATCTGGATCCGTCATTCCGTATCGGAGATCCAGGAGAGATCCGGCTGCTGGAAAAGGACGTGATGCAGGCAGTGCTGGAAGAAGCGTATGCCAAAGCGGAGCCTTCTTTTTTAGAGCTTGCGGATGCGCTCAGCCCGGATGCAAAGGATGGCAGGCTGGAAGCACTGGTAGATGAACTGTACCGATATGCGGACAGCCATCCGTGGCCGGAGGAGTGGCTTTTACACTGCAGAAAAGAACTGGAAGATATTACGGCAGATTCACTCTGGCAGACGCAGTGGATGCAGTATCTGCTGCAGCGGCTGGAAAAGACACTGCAGGCGGCTGTTTCCCTTGCAGGGGCAGCACAGAAGGTATGCGAAAAACCGGCGGGCCCTTATATGTATGCGGAATGTTTGGAGCAGGATGAAACTTTCCTGCAGGACTGTCTTGCGCAGAGCAGACACATTGCGGGGATAGAAGATCTGTATGCTTTGGGAGAGCGGATCAGCAAAGTGAAATGGAGTATGCTGTCCCGCAAAAAAGATGAAAGTGTCGGAGAAGCAGAAAGGCAGCAGGCAAAAGATCTGCGTGATTCCTACAAGGCACTGCTTGCAAGGCTTTCCGTGTATTTTGCGGATCCCGCAGATGTTATGCTGGAGAGGGAGCAGCAGGCAGCAGCTCTTTCCGTGGCGCTGCTTGATCTGACGCTTGTATATAGAGAGGCACTTGCACAGGCGAAAAAGGAAAAAAACATACTGGATTTTTCTGATGCGGAGCATGCGGCGTTATCCGTCCTGATCAGAGACGGTGAGCTGACGGAAACGGCGAAGAGTTATCAGGCTTTTTATGAAGAAGTCATGATCGATGAATATCAGGATTCCAATATGGTGCAGGAGCTTCTGCTTTCGAGCGTTTCCCGGAAGGGGGAAAAGCCTGACCGTTTCATGGTGGGCGATATGAAGCAGAGTATTTACAAATTCCGCCTTGCCAGACCGGAGATCTTCATGGATAAATACAAAAGCTATCAGACAGGTGCAGAGGAAAGCTGCCTGATCACATTAAAGAAAAACTTCCGTTCCTGTGCAGAAATCCTGGAGAGTGTCAATGATGTGTTTTCTGTGATCATGGAGCCGGAGATCGGTGGGATCTCCTATGATGCGGATGCCCGGTTATATCCGGGGCTTTCCATGCAGCCGGGCAGCACGGAACTGTTATTGTATGAAAGTCAGGCAGAAGATACGCTCACAGCCCGCGAAGGCGAAGCCTATATGATCGCAGAACAGATCCGCGCTCTTGTGGGCAAGGAGCAGATCGAGGACGGCAAAACCGGACAGATGCATACACTGTCTTACCGGGATATCGTCATTCTGGTGCGCGGCGGGGCGAAAGCGATCGAGACACTGCAGGCAGTGCTGACAGAGGAAGGAATCCCTGTGCATGTCACCTCGAAAACAGGATATTTTTCAGCGATGGAAGTCAGTCTGTTCATGGATTTTCTGCGTGTGTGCAACAATCCGTATGAGGACATTCCGTTCTGTAGTGTGGCAACGTCACTTTTTATGGGATTTACGGAAGATGAGCTGGCGATGATCCGCGCTAAGACAACGCGCGGCAGAAGCCTGTACGAAAGCTTCCGGGAATATGTGCTTCTGGCAGAAGATCCGGAGCAGGCAGAAGATCCGCTGCTGGCTGAAAAGATACAAAACGCCCTGCAGATGCTGGGTGAGCTCAGGCAGCAGGCAGTGACGGATACCATGCCTGAGTTTGCGCAGGCAGTGATGCGCCGTTTCCATTATATCGAATATATGACAGCACTTCCGGGCGGGGAGCAGAGACGTGCCAATCTGGAAATGCTGCTGGAAAAGACGGTGGAATTTGAAGCGACCAGTTATCATGGGCTGTTTCAGTTTATCCGCTATATGCAGCAGCTGCAGAAATATGATGTGGATTTTGGAGAATCGTCCCTTCTTTCCGAGCAGGCGGATGTTGTCAGGATCATGACGATCCATAAAAGTAAAGGTCTGGAGTTTCCGGTCTGCTTTGTGGCGGGACTGGATCGTAAATTCAATCTGCGGGATACGGCAAAGCAGGTGCTGATGGATGCGGACTGGGGCATTGCCATGAACTATATTGATAGTAAGCGGCAGGTAACCGGAAAAACACTGCACAAGCAGATGTTGGCGGAGAAACTGAAACGGGACAGCTTGGGAGAAGAGACCCGCGTATTATACGTGGCAATGACCAGAGCAAAGCAGCGGCTGTATCTGACGGCGGCGACGAAAAAAGCAGAGGAGCGCCTGTTAGAATATGCATATCTGCAGGGAGAAGATACCGCCGTGTCCGATTATGAAAGAAGCAGCGTGGGCTGTTTCCTGGATGATATCCTGCTTGCCCGGACAAAGCATGCGGAGCATATCGGACTTCGGATCATCCGGGAAGAAAATCTCCAGTATCAGAGTCTGGCAGCGCAGGCTGCACAGCTTGGCAGAAAGGAAGCCTTAGAGCTTTTGGAGCAGGGAGCAGAGGATCCGCTGTATGAGAGCCTGCAGGAGCGTTTTTCTTATGTATATCCACATGAGGATCTGCAGGGACTTTATACAAAGACGAGTGTATCGGAGCTGAAGATCGCGGCAATGGAGGAAGAAGTCCATCAGATGTTTGAGACAGAAGACGTGACAAAGCCGTATCTTCCGGCATTTATGCGGGAAGAGGAAAAAAGCGGCGGAACTGCACGGGGAAGCGCGTTCCATAGACTGCTGGAACTTCTGGATATTGCAGCCTATCGTAACTATTCCGGCGAAGCAGAAAGAAAAAAAGCACTGCAGCAGGATATCGCTACTTTTGTGGCGCATGGCAGAATGAGCGAAGAATACGGCAGTCTGATCGAGATCCGGAAAATAGATGCGTTTCTGCAGTCCGATGTGGCAGGCAGAATGGCGGCGGCGCAGGAAAAAGGACTGCTGTTTAAAGAACAGCCGTTTGTGCTTTCCGTGGCGGCAGACGAAGTGCAGGAAGGTTTCCCGGCTTCGGAAAAGGTGCTGGTGCAGGGAATCATCGACGTGTATTTTGAGGAAACGGATGGTATCGTGATCCTGGATTATAAGACAGACAGGGTACAGAGCATGGAAGAACTCTGGGACAGATATGAGACGCAGCTTGATTATTACGGGCAGGCGGTAGCGCGTCTGACCGGGAAGCCCGTGAAAGAAAAAATACTGTATTCGTTCTCTAAACTGGAAGAAGCATCCCACGCATCATAAAGAAGCTGCCTTTTGCAGGGCAGCTTCTGCCTTTTCATGTATCGCAAGCTGCAAAATGCAGGGAGCGGATAATGCGGCAGAAAGCCAGATCGCAGCTTCCTGCGGATCGGAGACTGACAGATAATAGCAGCCAATCTCATAGCAGACCTCTGCGCAGCCGTCTCCTTCAAAGGTCACAGCCTTCATGGCGTATTTGAAGAATGACGGAATATCGTTTTTCTCCCGGTAGGCTCTTGTCAGAACGCAGCAGGCTTCCAACCATTCATCCAGACTGCGTGTGCTGTCCTGCAGGGTATCGGTAAAAACCGGGATGGCGTGCATCAGCTCGCTGTACTGCCCGGCGATCAGAAGCTCCTTGGCATAAAGCGTGTGGAGCGAAGCAGGGATTCTCAGCCCATCCGTATACATTTTTTCAAATGCCTGAATATCGCGGGAGGCATGGGATGAGGTCGGAAAATGTCCGATCTCAATGTCACTGTCATAGATGACGGGCTGTATCTGTACTGTCTCATGGATCGGATTGACCCAGGTAAAGGTACGCAGCCGCTTATACAGCTTGGGGCGGTATTCTTTGTCGTAATTGTAGATCGTGTTATAGGAAAGCTGATTACAATAGTACATCTGCACGATATCGATCTCCGGCAGAAGCCCTTTTTTCAGAAGCTGGAATTTGGCGTGATTTTCCGCATCCAGTACCTCATCCGCATCTGCACAGTAAATGTACTGGGCGGACGCCTTGGAAAAGGAATAGTTCCGGGCATCGGCAAAGTTGCCTGTCCATGTGAAATCGTAAATCTTTGACGTGTAACGCCGCGCAATCTCCTTTGTGCGGTCTGTGGAACCGGTATCGACAATGATGATCTCGTCCATCAGATCTGCGATGGAGGAAAGACAGCGGTCAAGTACTTCTTCTTCGTTTTTGACGATCATGCAGAGACTGATTGTAATCATAGGCATTTTTCCTTTCTATGCCATCAGGAACGTGCCATGTCACTTACCTTATCGATGGCTTTTTTTACAGGCGGCAGGTTAATGACGATCAGCGTGATGATCATTTCTGCCAGTATGTAAGAATAATTATAAACGATAGGGTAGATCGCTGACAATGATTTTGGGAAAGATTCCGGCATATAATCCATCCAGTAAATATAACCGCCGATCGTATGGAACAGACCGCGGACAAGTGCACCGACAATATAACCGATCGTCAGACCGTGCTTTTTGCCGTACCAGAGACCTGCAAGACCAAGTGCGGTGAACGCAAAGAAATAATCACAGCAGGTCTGGAAAGGAGACAGGAAGTAGCTGCCGCCTGACTGGATAAACTGCAGGATACTGTAAGCAAAGGCTGTGATCAGACCAACCTTGATGCCATACAGATAACCGATATAGCAGATGAAAAACATACTGAATAAAGTAACGGAACCGCCCATCGGAAGCTCATATTTAATATAAGAAGTGATGAAAGCCAGTGCCAGTGCGATGCCTGCAAATGCAAGCTGCTTTGCCTGGAACTTCTTGGCATTCTGCTTCTTATCTACGATAAAAGCAGTCAGGAACATGATGATGAGCATCAGGATGACAAGGGCGATATAGCCCGGTTTGGTAAGGGCGAAGTAACCGTCCTCACTGGTGATAAATGTAGACATAAAAAATCCTCCTTTGTGTGCAGGAGGGGAGATTGAAACAGAAAAAGGACACAGCCATGGCTGTGTATTTTCGGCTTCCCTTCGCCGGCATTATCCGGATCAGGTATTGAGGGTTAGACCATAGGTCAATCTCAGCAGTTGCTCCCCTAGCGCCTGTTTAATTTTTACACAACAACTATAACGGCATTTTCCGGTTGCGTCAAGAGGGAGTTT
>ERZ808240.2313-NODE-2313-length-21207-cov-3.208633_pt1 | contig 21207 bp, 11 predicted proteins | sample MGYA00521084_ERZ808240 | MGnify/ENA primary metagenome ERZ808240 (study PRJEB31516, sample SAMN03275571) | gut metagenome | biome: mammalia-associated habitat; material: feces | host: Papio cynocephalus | place: Kenya | collected 2012-08-06 ...
CACCTATTCTTGTTTTTGTCAAACATTTTTTAGCCATTTTGCAAAAAAAATTGCTTGACACGGAAGATTATTTATAGTAGAATAAATACGAAAGCATTCACTAATTGTGTATTTTGCCTTGATATTGGAGGAAAATTATGAAAATCTTGTGTTTTCAATATAAAATACAAAAAATACTTATCGCAATAACAGTTTGCAGTATTTTTTTATCCGGTTGGTTAATCGTTTTAAATACAGCTGCGGAACAGGTGCAAGCCGTTGATACAAACGGTAAATTCGGCACTGAAGTTTCATCGGAAAACAGCGAAGCTCCGACGTATTCCCAATATCTCGACAGCTGCGATAAGTCCATAGGCAAAGAAACCGTTATTGTGCCGGCTGTCGGTTATACCAATGATTCCGCATCTGCGGTTATGCAGATATATCCGGATTTTGAAGGCGAAAGCGGCAGCACGGTTATGTTTGATGCTTCAGCTCCGGTAAGCTTTTCATTTTCAATTTCCGAGGCAGGACTCTATACTCTGCAATTCAGATACTATACCGGCACGGAAAACAGCAGTGCTGTTACCAGAGACATTCTTTTGGACGGGGTTCTCCCCTTCCGCGAGTCTGCCGAGATATCTCTTACCCAATTTTGGCAGGATGCCGAAAAAGAGCCTCAATATGACCGCGGCGGTCACGAAATTCGGAGCAGGCAGCAACAGCTTTCCCGTTGGAATACGGCATATGCAGAAAATCCCTCTGCCGGAATATCGGGAGCCCTGCAGTATTACCTGTCTGCCGGATCGCACACAATTACGCTGACACCCAAGAGCGGCTGCTTAATGCTGAACCGTATTATTCTTTCCGGAAAAGAGGAAATACCCTCATACAGCAATGTATCCTCAAAATATAAGGAGCAGAATTTACAGTCTGCTTCTCCGTCCTCCAATCAGCGAATTGAGGCTGAGGGCGCTTATACATTAAAATCCGACCAGACCTTGGTTTCGCTCAATGACCGCACCTCCCCGAGCGTCAAGCCCTACAATGTCAATCTCGTCCGTTACAACAGCATAGGAGCGGGTCAGTGGCAGGTTGTGGGTCAATGGCTCGAATGGTCTGTTGACATTCCGGAAAGCGGTCTCTATCAAATCGGAGCACATTATAAGCAAAACATAAAAACCAACGCCTCGAGTATGCGCGAGCTTACCATAGACGGCAAACTGCCGTTCAGCGAAACGGCAAGCATTGCATTCCCGTATTCCGGACGGTGGCAGACAAATGCCTTCTCCGATAAAAGCGGAAATCCTTACATATTCTATCTTGAAAAAGGCACACATACCGTCCGTCTGAAGGCAACGCTCGGAGACTTTGCACCGATACTTCAAAGCGCCGACGATATCCTTGAGCAGTTAAACGAAATCTACCGAAAAATAGTTGTCATAACCGGTACTCAGCCGGATCAATATGCCAACTATCAGTTTGAACAGGTCATTCCGGATACTGTTGAGGAAATGCGTCAGATGATTTCCCTGCTGCAGTCTCTTTCCGATGCCGTTACCGATTTTAACGGCGAAGGCGGAGCATCAACCGCAGCTGTCAGAAGGCTTATCAGCGAGCTGACGGTTATGACCGATGATACCGATAAAATAGCCGCACGCTTAAAGACCTTCCGCGACGATATTTCTTCGCTCGGAACCTGGATAAACGACGCAAAAAGCCAGCCTTTACAGCTGGACGCTTTGTTTTTCTATTCACCGGATTCTCCTCTTCCGGCAGGAGATGTTAATATTTTTCGCAAAGCCTGGCATTATATTGTTCAGTTCTTTTGCTCCTTCGGCACAGATTATGATGCCATTGGTCTGACCGAGAACGATACCGACTCCGCCATTACGGTTTGGATAGCCTCGGGACGGGATCAGGCGCAAATACTGCGGCAAAAAATAAACGATGATTTTTCTCCGAGCAGCAACATTTCCGTTAAGCTGCAGCTTGTAACCGCCACTGCCCTTCTGCCATCCATAGTATCCGACAACCAACCGGATATTTATTTGGGATTACCGCAGGCTGACCCGATAAATTTGGCGCTTCGGGACGCCGTTCTTGACCTGCGTCAATTTGACGACTATAAGGAAACCGTTTCCGCCCGTTTTTCGGACGCGGAAATTCAGCCGTTTGAGCTTGACGGTTCGGCATATGCTCTGCCTGACGCCATAGATTATCCGATATTATTTGTCCGCAGCGATATTCTGCGGGAGTTGAATATCCCGTTTGACGATTTAAAGGATTGGAATTCAATTCTGTTTAAGGTTCTACCCGTTCTGCAGACAAACTCGCTGACAATCGGTGTTCCCGTTTCAATTCAGACCTATCTGAGCTTTCTGTATCAATCCGGCGGAAGTATGTATGAATCGGGAGGCAAACAGTCGGCATTAAGCTCATCTCAGGCGATAGACGCTATGCAAAGCTATACCGAGCTTTATACGCAATACGGTTTGCAGCTTGCATATGATTTTGCCAACAGATTTCGCAGCGGAGATATGCCGATTGCCGTTGCAAACTTCACCTCTTATAACCAACTATCCGTATTTGCACCTGATATAAAAGGACAATGGACAATGCTGCCTATGCCGGGAACTCTGCGTGATGACGGCACTCTTGACCGTTCCTGCACCGCAACACTGACGGGCTCGGTTATTCTTTCCGGAACAAAATCCCCTCAGTCATGCTGGCAGTTCCTTAAATGGTGGACCTCTGACAGTACTCAGAAGGAGTACGGCAGCAGCCTGGAGAGCATTATCGGTTCGGCGGCGCGTTATAATACCGCTAACCTTAATGCCCTTACCGCCGCCGATTGGGATTCCGATATGAAAAAAAGCCTTATAGAACAGCTTGAATACATTCGTCCCTATACCGAGGTCCCCGGTGGATATCTGACAAGCAGATATTACGACTTTGCCTTCCGTTATATCGTTTATGATAAGGACAATGTGCGCGATACTATGATTGATGCAGTTTCGTCCATCAACACGGAAATATCCAACAAACGCCAAGAATACTCTCTCGATTAGGCAAGGAGTGGTCATTTATGAGTTCTAAAAAAGTACATAAAAGTCCGAGACAGTTTATTCGGGAGTATGGAACGGATTATCTGTTTGCTGCACCGTTTTTCATTCTTTTCATTCTGTTTACGCTGCTTCCGATTGCTGCATCTGCGATTTTAAGCTTTACAGATTTCAATGCCGTTTCAATACAGCGGTTTGTCGGAATAAGGAATTATCTTAATTTAATCTTAGACGACGGATTGTTTTTACAGGCGTTAAAAAACACATTCTTCCTTTCAGTCGTCACCGGTCCGGTAGGTTATTTTCTTTGCCTTTTAGTGGCGTGGCTTTTAAACGAGCTTGGTGACAGAATGCGCTCATTTATAACTCTCCTGTTTTACGCACCGGTTATTTCGGGAGGAGCATATACGGTTTGGCAGATAATTTACAGCGGCGACGCTTACGGTTTTCTGAACGGCGTGCTTCTGAAGCTCGGCTTTATCGATGCGCCGATACAATGGCTTACCGATACCTCATTTATGATGCCCGCAGCTATCGTTCTGATACTTTGGATGAGCTTCGGAACAGGCTTTCTTTCCCTTATAGCCGGTTTTAAAAATGTTGACAAAACGCTTTACGAAGCCGGCGAGGTAGACGGAGTACGCAACCGATTTCAGGAATTGTGGTATATCACACTCCCCTATATGAAGCCGCAGCTTATGTTTTCCGCAATCATGAGCATAACCGGCGCCTTCGGAATCGGAGATGTGATAACCGCTGTTTTCGGTTTCCCGACAAGCGGTTATGCTTTGCATACCCTTGTTCATCATATGCAGGATTACGGCAACACCAGATTCGAAATGGGCTACGCCTCGGCGGTTGCAATAGTTCTGTTTTTGATTATGATTGCCGCAAACGGCTTAGTGCAAAAAATGTTGCGAAAGGTGGGAGAATGATATGACAAAGGGCTTGCACATACCCCGCAGCAGCCGGCGTTTCAATCACTCCCGTGCCGGAACGGCAGGAATATTTATTGTTCTTCTGATAATGGCGGTGTTTATGGCTCTGCCGATGGTGCTTATTATAGGCAACGCTTTTAAGCCGTCACATGAATTATGGGCTTTCCCTCCAAAGCTTTTCCCTACCGATTGGACACTCGCCAATTTCGGCGATATGTTCACAGTGCTTTCGGACTCATTGGTGCCTTTTCTGCGCTATTTATACAACACTCTGTTTATAACCGCCGTCGGAACGGCAGGCAGTATAATTTTAGGCTCAATGTGTGCATTTGTGCTTTCAAAGCGGCGGTTTCCGGGGAAAAAAACTATGCTGCGGCTGGTTGTTCTTTCGCTTATGTTCAATAACTCGGTTTGCAGCGTTATAAACTATGTTACGATATCTAAGCTGCACTGGATCGATACATACTGGTCTTTAATCTTCCCTGCCATAGGCGCGCCGCTCGGAATGTTTCTTATGAAGCAGTTTATCGACCAACTGCCTGACGCTCTTTTGGAGGCTGCCACCGTTGACGGCGCCGGAAAAGGAAGAATTTTTTGGAATATTGTTATGCCTAATGTACGCTCTGCCTGGCTTACCATGATTTTGCTGAATGTTCAGTCGCTTTGGAGCATAGGAGCGACCCCGTACATTTATAAAGAAGTATATAAGACACTTCCCTATGCTATGACTCAGATTGCCGCTGCGGGTATAGCCCGCGCCGGGGTCGGAGCCGCTGTGTCTGTAATTATGATGACGGTACCCATACTGGTATTTCTGTTTACCCAATCCAGAATTATCGAAACCATGGCTACCTCCGGCATGAAGGATTAAGGAGGCGCTGTATGAGATTAAAGAAAATTATGTGCGTCGGATTTGCGCTTTTGCTTGCAGCGGGCATTTCTGTTTCCGCTGCTCCCGCGAACGGACTGCCTTATGACTCTTATATTTACAACAACGACAATGAGCCTTTGCTGACTCCCGCTCCGTATACGGTAGAAAAAACATTAAACGGAACAGACTTCGGAACATCCGGTTTTTCCGGACTTTCGGATGTATTTTACGATGGTATCGACAGACTGTATTGGTGCGACACAGGCAACAACAGAGTGCTTGTTACAGATACCGAATATAATCTGCTGCGGATAATCAGCGAATTCGGCGCCGGAGATTCCCTTTCATCCCCGACCGGATGTTATGCTGATGAGAGTCTGATTTATATTGCTGATTCTGCAAACAGCCGAATAGTCGTTTTTCGGCGCAATGATTATGCGGCTGAGAAGGTACTCGGACGCCCCGATATTCCCCAACTCGGTTCGGATTATACATATACGCCGATACGAATTACAGCAGACCGCGCGGGGCGAATATATGTTGTTGCAAAGGGTGTAAATAAGGGACTTATCCGCTTAGCTCCCGACGGCAGCTTCACCTCATTCTTCGGCGCTCCGAATGTAGAATATAATGTGCTGCAGTTAATTTGGCGAAAGATAGCCACAAAAGAGCAGCGCAAGCGCATGGAACAATATGTTCCCACAGAGTACAATGCCCTCGAAATTGACAAAAAAGGCTTTATATACGCGGTTTCCCTCACATCATCCACAACGCCGGCAGCACGACTGAACAGCGCCGGCGAGGATGTTTTGGCAGAACTGACGCATATCGGCGACAGCGATTACCGAAAATCACTCGGTCAAAGCGGTGGAGCAGGATTTGCCGATATAGCTTTAGGCACTGACGGCAGCTTTACCCTGCTTAATACGACCGACGGTAAAATATACGCCTATAATTCCGACGGTGAGCTGCTTTACGCCTTCGGAAACATCGGCTCGCAAAAAGGTCTGTTCTATAACGCTACCGCTATTGAACGGGTTGGGGAGCGGCTGTTGGTTACCGACGGCACAAAGGGTACCGTTACACTTTATACGCAGACAGAATTCGGACGAACCGTCAGAGCGGCGATGCAGGCTTATAACGACGGTGACTATGACTCTTCATATGCCGCATGGCAGGAGGTTCGGAGATACTGCTCGCACTATACGCCCGCCATTACAGGTATGGCAAAAATATCAATCGCGCGCGGCGACACCGACTCCGCTATGCATGAGCTTAAAAAAATCCACGCGCGAACACTTTACAGCAAGGCTTTTGAAAAATCCCGCAATAAATTTATACGCACGGCAATTGTTCCGTTTGCCTTCGGAATTGCAGTAATTTCGGTCATTTTTCTTATTTTGAAAAAGAAAATGCGGAAAAACCGACTCTGCATGAAAATTCGTGAAAGCGATATTTACAGGAAACAACGCTACGCTACATACACGCTTTTTCACCCATTTGACGGATATTGGGATATTAAGCACGAGGGACGCGGCGATCTTAAAAACGCTTTTATAATTCTTATTGCATTTATTATATCTTATGCCGTAAGAGCCCAATTTTCGGGATATGCCGTTACCGGAACGGTTTCTGAAAATGTCAATGTTCCTTACAGTCTGCTGCTGATTTTGCTGCCGATAGCGTTTTGGGTAATCGCAAACTGGTGCTTCACAGCGCTGATGGACGGCAAAGGGACAATGAAGGATATTATGACTGCCACAGGTTATGCGCTCAAGCCGTATGTACTTATGAGCGTTCCGCTTTTTCTCCTGTCTCATATACTGACTGAGGAAGAAGCAATGATATACACGCTTCTGGATGTTATCTGCCTGATTTGGGTGCTTGCACTTATGTTTTTCGGCATGATGACGGTTCACGATTATTCTCTCGGAAAATCTGTACTGACAACTGTGCTTACTTTGCTCGGAATGTGCATTATTCTGTTTATTTTGTTACTGCTTTCAAGTCTTATTCAGGAAATTTACAATTATTTCTACGGCATTTACAAGGAATTGATTTTCCGAACATACTGAGGAGGAACCGACAGATGAAATTTAAAAAATACTTTGCTTTACTCTCGGCGGTTCTTATATCGGTTTCTCTTACAGGCTGTTCCGGAGGCACCGCCTACAAAACGCCTGTGCGCGGCAGCTCGGCCGACGATGCCTCCCGAAAAACTGCCGGAGAAGAAGTTATAACCCTCGAAAATGACAGTATGCGGTTAGTATTTGATTCAAAAACGACGCATTTTACCGTTGAAAACAAAAATAAAGGCGTTAAGTTTTATTCGTATTTCAATGAAGAAAGCTCGGCTGCATATTCAGCAGACACTCAAAAGCGAATGAACTCCGAGATGACGATTGTATATTACGAGGAGCAATCCTCCGCGCAGTATATGTTTTCCGATGCAGACAGCGTAGCGACAGGAAATTACCGCGTCACTTACAATGACAACAGCATAAGGGTTGTATATACATTCGGAGAGGGTGAAAACGACGGTCTTGTTCCGCAGGCAGTCAGCGAGGAAAAAATGGATGAGCTGCTGGAACGGATGCAAAACGACTCCAATCCGGACGGCACCGCCATGAGCCGCCGCATGATGAGGTTTTATACCCTTTATACCGCAGACGAAGCGGATAAAGAAATTGTAAAGGCATATCCTGCAATCAAAAAGACTCCGCTTTATATTCTCAACGACGATGCCGATGAGAGCGATAAAGAAGAAATTCGGGAATATATGACGCTTATCGGCTACACGCAAGCCGACTATGCCGCGGATATGTCGGATTTGGGACTTGACTCAGAACAGCAATCAAGCTCCCCCGGATTTGTTATTCCGGTTGAATACTCATTACAGACGGATGGATTTACCGCCCGTGTTCTGACCGACCGTATTGAAGAAGCAAGCAGCGACTACAAGCTTCAAAGTCTTACATTCTTGGAGTATTTTGCTTCTTCGGAACACTCGGACGGACAGTTCTTTGTTCCTGACGGCAGCGGAGCCGTTATAGACTGGAGCAAAAACCATGTAAGTACATATTCTCAGCCGTTCTACGGTTCGGATTACAGCATCCAAAGCGATAAAATGACCCAGCTTTCTCAGAACAGCTGTTTGCCGATATACGGTATACTTCGTCCGTCCGGCGCAGTTATGACGATAATTGAGGAAGGCAGTGAAAACGGAACTTTCTATGCCGAAAGTCCTGATTGCTCTGCTGCTCCGAACCACATATATACGATGTTCACCATGCGGCATATGGACACGACCGATATCGGTGCCGATCAGCTGATTCCGGTATACAATCTCTTTGTTGAAAAGCTATCGTCGGCATTTCCGACTCAGCGCTTTATATTGCTCGGAAGTGACGAAAGCAGCTGGCAGGCTATGGCGAAAGCATATCGCCGCTATCTTTCCGACAATAACGGCATTCGCAAAACCGACTCCGCCGAAAATCCGGATGTATATCTCACCTATTGGGGTATGGCTTTAAAGAGCTCGAACTTTTTGGGAATTCCGTATGATAAAAAAATCGTATTGTCAACCCTTAGCGATATAAGCCGCGACATTGATACGCTTATTTCCGACGGCAATATCGGCGCTGCCGTCAGACTGAACGGTTTTTCCCGGAACGGACTGACGCCGAAGGCAAATAACCGATTCTCCCTTTCCGGAAAACTCGGAAATAAAAACGAGCTTTCGGAATTGCAGGAAAAGCTGCAAAGTTCCGGCGGAAAGCTTTATACTGACGGAAGCTTTCAATTTGTATATGACACCGGAAACGGATTTTCAAAAAAGACCGACAGTGCTCACTATCTAAACCGGGTACCCGTAAAGCGGGAAAGCTACGACCCTGTAACGAGAGCGTTTAACAGCGGAAAGGATATCCCCTATTTCCTGTCTCCGAAGCAATATTTCAATTATGCTTCCGGGTATCTCGGCGGTATTGAAAAAGCTCTCGGAAAAAATCCGGCTGTTTCGTTCGGTACATTGGGGAAATATCTCGGCGGCGACTACACAACTCATACCCCCGTGAGCCGTACCGATGCACTTATGACCGTTCAGGCGGTTCTTGAAGATGTGCGCTCAGCTGCGGGAAATATGAGCTTTGATACAGGAAACGCCTATGTTCTCCCCTACGCTGACGATATATATAATATGCCTCTTAACAGTTCTCGTTTTGATGCCGAAACAACGGCTGTTCCGTTTTATCCGATGGTTATTCACGGGCTTATTCCATACTGCGGTGAAGCAATAAATTTCAGCTATGACCGCAACGAACAGATTCTTCGCTCGCTTGAATACGGCGCAGTCCTTTCATATGCCGTTATCGGAAAGGATGATTCCGAATTGACCGGAACAAGCATAGGAAGTTTATACTACTCTATGAACAGTGGCAGCAATCTGAAAGAATTCATCTCTCTGTGGCAGCGAATAGGATCATTCCAAAGAAAAACGGCAAATCAGGAGATAGCCGAGCATATAAGCCTCGGAGAAAACATATTCTGCACCGTTTACGCCGACCAAAGCCGAGCGTATGTAAACTATTCCGATAAAGACTATAACGCCGGCGGAATTACGGTTAAAGCCCACGATTTCACACTTATAAGCGCGGAAAGGAGCTGACAATATGAAAAATAAGCATTCGGTTTCCTATATGAAACGGCGCGCAAGAAAAGGTTACCTTTTTATGATACCGCTGTTTTTAGGTCTGGCATTTATTTTTATACCGAGCCTTGTCCGAACGATTATCTTTTCTTTCAACGAAATTACAATCGGGAGCTTCGGATATAAGCTTACATTCCGCGGCTGGCAATATTATCTGACAGCCCTGACAAAGGACCCTCAGATAGTTCCCGATATGGTTGCAAGCCTGCGGACACTTCTGATAAATATTCCGATAATTCTGATTTTTAGCCTTTTTATAGCAACACTCCTCAATCAGCGCTTCCGCGGGCGGCTCGCCGCAAGAATGATATTCTTTCTGCCGGTTATCCTTACAACCGGCATACTTGTGCGTTTTGATGCACCGGCTATGGAGTTGGTTGCCCAAACGGTTGATACCGGCACAGATTCTTCCCTGTCGCTTGTCGGCGGTATTTCCTCAATGCTTTCATCCCTCAACTTCAGCGACACGGTTACCGGGATTATCAGCAGCGCTGTTTCAAATATTTACAGTGTTGTTACTGCGAGCGGTATTCAGATTTTTATTTTCCTTGCAGGTCTCCAGGAAATCCCGCCTTCGCTTTACGAGGCGGCAGCCGTTGAGGGCTGCAATAAGTGGGAATTATTTTGGAAAATAACCTTTCCTATGATTATGCCTCAAATGACTATTAACGCGGTTTATACAATCGTTGACTCATTTACCGATCCCTCGGGAATTTTCACCTATATTTCCGAGCTTGGCACACAGCAGCAATATTCACTCGCAACTGCGGCAAGTATTCTTTATTTAATCTGTTTGGGAATGGTTATTGCCGTTGTTATGGCGATTATCCGCGCTTACAGAAAGCACAGCATTTAAAGGAGGGCAAAATATGACTGCCATTCAAAAACAACGGCTGACCCGCCGTATATACGAGTCAGGCTTTTCACTGCTTCGGTTTGTTATTCTGTTCGGTCTGGCATTTATCATTCTTCGACCGATCGTTACGAAGTTTTTACTTTCATGTATGAACCCGTCAGATCTTCTGGACAACAGCGTTAATACCATTCCTAAGCATTGGTCGCTGCATTACTGGCGCACAGCCATTAGCGGTTTAAACCTTACGAAAGCCCTGCCTAATACCGTTTTCCTTTCGTTATCCGTTGCAGCGCTTCAGGTAATATCAAGTGTTCTTGTAGGATACGGATTGGCAAGATTTAATTTTAAGCTGAACAAGCTGCTTTTCGGTTGCGTTTTACTTATAATGCTGGTACCCATACAAACCGTTTCAACGGCTCAATATCTCAACTTTGTATACTTCCGTTTAGGTTTTGTTACGGTCAATCTGACAAACACATTTATCCCGATGTGGCTCATGGCTATCGGATGCACAGGCATTAAGCAGGGATTATATATATACCTGTTCAAAGAACAGTTTGCCGCCATCCCGCAGGAGTTGGATGAGGCCGCCTGTATCGACGGTGCGGATGTTTGGAAAACATTTACGCTGGTTATGCTGCCAAACGCCCGAACAACAATGCTGACTGTTCTGCTGTTTTCGGTCAGCTGGCAATGGACAGATGACATTTATTCCAAGCTTTATTATCCGAATACAGAGATTCTTGCAAATCTTCTGGAGAATGTCAGCATACGCATAAATAATGCTTATGATGTTACGGGTACGCTGATTTCCCGTTGCGCTGCAACGCTGCTTATAATGGTGCCTCTGCTGATATTGTTTTCATTTTGTCAGAAATACCTGGTGCAGAGCATATCCACCTCAGGATTGTCAAACGGATAAAATACAGTGAATTTAAATATAAGGAGAATTTTTATGAATCATTGGATATGGCTGCCGAAAGCTGATTATCCTGATATGCAAACCTGCCCGATCTGCGGTCACAGCATACCCGTCCCAATCCCGTACCGTGTTGCGGAATTTAAAAAATGCTATTCCTTTGCACAGGAGGTCAGAGAGATAAGCTTAAGGGTATGCGGAGATACATACTATCGGCTTTTCCTCAACGACACAGCCATAGGAGACGGTCCTGTATGCGCCGGAGGTGATTTTCTGTGTACCGAAAAGCCGCCTGCATACTTTTTTCAGCCGCTGACGCTTCCCGTAAGCGGAAAAATGCTGACCCTGCGCGCGCTGGTACAGCTTGGTCCCACCGCACTCTGCGACTATTCCATGGGACACGGCGGCTTTTGGTTAGAGGGAGAGGTTCGTTTTTCCGACGGCACATCTCAACCTATCGGCACAGACTCATCCTGGTCTTGCCGACAAGCCGCACATTACACCGATTTTGGAACCTATAATGCGCGTATTCCTGAAATGCCCTTTCAGCCTGCAGATGAGCTTGCGGATATCTGGCATCCCGAAATCTCTGAAATTCCGCCGATGGACGAATATACGGTTTCCCCGGAAAATATACGGCAGATAACCGTTCAACCCGGTGAAACGCTGACAGCCTGCGCGGACTTTGATAAAATATACGCCTCATTTATTTGTCTTAACATCAAGGGAAAGGCGCATATTACTGCCGATAGATATGAGCTGCCTGAGCTTTGGCAGAAGGGAGACAGCGAAACCGTAATATCGGACGGTGATACAGATTACCGCTCACTGAGATATTACAGTGTCGGAACACTTCGCCTGACAATACGCAACGACGATGTCGTTCCCGTTACTGTTGAACCCTACCTCACGGCCGTTAATTATCCTGTAAAAAATGAAGGTGACTGCCGCACATCCGACCGAGAACTTAACGCAGTTTACGATGTTTGCAAATGGACGCTCAGGATATGCCGTCAGACTATCCATTTAGACAGTCCCCGTCATCAGGAACCGCTCGCCTGCACCGGAGATTATTATATTGAAAGTCTGATGACAGCCTGCACCTTCGGCGATATGAGACTTGCGGAATTCGATTTATACCGTACAGCCCTATGGCTCGAAGAAAACAACGGTGTAATGTTCCATACGAGCTACAGTCTGCAATGGATTATGATGCTTTGGGATGTTTACCGTTTTACCGGTAACATCGGGCTGCTGCAAAAATGTCTTTGCGCACTTTTAAAATTGCTCTCCCGTTTTGAAAGCTACATCGGCGATAACGGCCTTTTAGAAAAATGCCCCAATTATATGTTTGTTGATTGGAATACGGTAGACGGTTTTTCTATGCATCATCCGCCTAAATATTTGGGACAAAGCTGCCTGTGTATGCAGTATCACGGCGCATTGCAATCGGCAGCAAATATTTTTAATGAGTTAAAAGATTATAATATGGAAAAGCGTTGTCTTGAAAATGCTTCCGCACTGCGCACCGCAATTCAGGCTCTGCTTTACGATGGCGAACGCGGTCTCTACTTTGACGGTCTCCCCACGCCGGATGCCGTTCCCGTCTATAATTATCTTCCGAAAAACCTTCCGCTGCGTCACTTCTCAAAGCACAGTAATGTTATGGCTGTACTTTACGGCGTATGCAGCCAAAAGGACTCGACAAGAATTCTTCGTACAGTATTGAATGATACCGATATGCCCGATATGCAGCCGTATTTTATGCATTTTACTCTAAGCGCAATAAGAAAGACGGGCTTGCAGGAGGAATACCTTATGCCGCTTTTAGAGCGTTGGAAGCCGCTTGCCGCTAATTGCGGGAAAGGGTTGCAGGAAGGTTGGTTCCCGCCCGACGGAAACGGTGATTATCTTTTTGATTTTTCCCACGCTTGGGGCGGAACGCCGGCTTATCAGTTACCGGTAAGTCTGTTAGGTCTTGAAATAGTTGAACCGGGTTGGCAGACTATCAGGCTTGATCCCTGTCTTTACGGGTTGGAATATGCCGATATATCAATTCCCACTCCGTACGGATTCATTTACTGCCATATGGAGCGGAATTGCGAACCGGTTATATCGGTACCGCCGCAGATAAAGGTTTTAACAAATGATGTTTCCGTCATAACCTGTACTGCCTGAAGCATAAAATTCAAGGAGGAATAATATATGTCATCAATTCATCAGCCCGACCCTTCCCTTCCTATAATCAATAACAACGGCTTAGATACCCCCGCCTGGCTTCAGAGCGCGGTTATCGCCGAAGTAAACCTTATGCACGCAACACCGGAAGGCACTATCGACGCGGCTGTCGGCACGCTTGACTATTTTGCCGACCTGGGAGTAAACTGCCTTTGGATCGACCCCGTTAATGAGATGGGTCACAGCTTTACTTACCCCAACGGCTATACAAATATCGGTCTTGATACCATTGATCCTGCCCTTACCGGCACTTATGATTATAATGCAGGATGGCAAAAGCTTGCGAAATTTGTCGATGCGGCGCACAAAAAAGGACTGCGCGTACTGCTGGATGTTGTGACATGGGGAGTATCGGCAGATGTTGATATTACCCGCGAGATAACAGCCGACGGCAAGTGTTTCCCCATAGGGCACATTTTGCAGGATCCCAACAACAAAGAGGCATGGTCAAACTGGGGCGGACCGAAATATCTGTATGACGAACCTTTATTTTTTCAGTGGTACAAGGAAACCATGCTTTCAATCGTAAAAACCTGCCGTTTGGACGGCATACGGGTGGATTTGGAACCGTGTATCACAGGCTATGAGCTCTTTGCCGAAATCCGACGCGAAGCTTTAAAGGACGGATACCGATTAGCTATCATTTCGGAACACGCAAATGACCGCCATTCGGCATTTGATATTGAGCAAATGGGCGTAGTTAATAATTGGGAACACGACCTTACCAAGACCCATGCCAACGCTGCATATTTCACACGCGGCGGTTATAACATAGTAGATTGTATTCGCTCGGGCAGGCTCTCAAACGATGCCGAGCACACAGGCGGTAAAAAGCTTTATACTTACTGTTACAGCACTCATGATAACATTTACTGTCATAACGGTTCTATGCTTGACCTCATATATAATGCACTGTTTTCACCTTATATTCCGATAGTCTATATGGGAGAGGCAACCGGTGATTTTACTGACGACAGCGACCTTTCCAATTCGGATATTAACCTGTATTATTACGGACGGTTGAAAACAAAAGCGCTTGAACGCCCGGAATGCCGCGAAAGATATGAAAAAGTAAAACAGCTGCTGGCTCTCAGGCGCAGCCTGCCCGAAATATATGGCGACTTTCCGGATGACCACAGGCAAAGCCGTATAGAAAAGGTTGAAACTGAAGGGCTTTCAAGCTATCAGCCGTATGTTTGCTACGGCAAAGGCGCTGCAATTATTGTTGTTCCCAACGGTACGGATTCCGCCGCCGATGTTACGGTTACAGTCCCCGATTTACCCGGTATAAGCCGCTCCGCCAGTGTTACTGACGCGCTTTCCGAAGCCGTAATACCGACAACCGATTGCGATATGCAGAAATGCTTCACCGTTTCCGTAAAGCCGGGAGAGGTCGGTTTGTTTTTGCTGCGCTCCGAAAAGGTTCAAGAACAATGAAAACCGTTTACCTTATCTGCAATGCCCATATTGACCCTGTCTGGCAATGGGAATGGGAGGAAGGCGCCGCCGAAACGCTTTCAACCTTTCGCACCGCCGCCGATCTCTGCGAAGAGTTTGACGGGTTTGTTTTCAACCACAACGAAGCTATGCTGTATCGCTGGATAGAGGAATACGAACCACAGCTTTTTTCCCGTATACAAAGGCTTGTGCAGGAGGGCCGCTGGCACATAATGGGCGGTTGGTATCTTCAGCCCGACTGCAATATGCTGAGCGGAGAAAGCCATATTCGGCAAATAGAGAGCGGCTTGCGCTATTTTAAAGAAAAATTCGGAGCAAGGCCCAAAACTGCAATCGGATTTGATGCTTTCGGTCATACTCGCGGACTTGTTCAAATTCTGAAAAAGACCGGATTTGACAGCTATCTGTTCTGCCGCCCGTGGGAATCGTTTCAGCATTTGCCGGAAGGTACTTTTGATTGGGTAGGTTATGACGGCAGCCGCATTATGGCAAGACGTATTAACGACAGTTATTCCTCTCCCCTCGGAAAGGCGGCTGAAAAAATAGAAAAAGCCGCCCGACGCTCCGACTGCCCGATTGATATATGCTTATGGGGAGTCGGAGACCATGGCGGCGGTCCGTCAAGAAAAGACCTTCGTGATATTTCCGAGCTGACGAAAAAGCTCAAGGCAGAAGATATACTCCTGCTGCACTCTACCCCGGAACAATATTTCGCCGCTGTAAAAGACACACCGCGTCCGGAGCATATCGGTGATTTAAACCCATGGGCGCCAGGATGTTATACAAGCCAAATACAAATAAAGCTGGCACACCGCAGGCTTGAAAACGGGCTTTTTGCAGCTGAAAAGCTATGTTCCGCAGCAGCGGCATCGGGTCTTTCGGTTTATCCGACAGCCGAGCTTGCCGAAGCTCAGCAAGACCTTATGACAGTCCAATTTCACGATATGCTGCCCGGAACCTGCGTTCAAAACGGAGAGCTTTCCGCGCTGCGGCAATTAAGCCACGGCGAGGAAATTATTTCCCGCGTTCGGGCAAAAGCATTTTTCGCTTTGTCTGCCGGACAGGAACCTGCTACCGAGGGAGAAATTCCGATAATAGCCTGCAACCCTCATCCCTATACCGTAAGGGGTAGCTTTTCCTGTGAAATGTCGCTTTGGGATCAAAATTGGGAGCCTGAATTCTCTATGCCGCAGGTATTTGATATCAATGGCACCGCTTTGCCGACCCAATGCGAAAAGGAAGCGAGCAACCTTAATCTTGATTGGAGAAAACGCGTCGTTTTCAGCGCAGAGCTACCGCCGATGGCGACGGCAAGATTCAACTGCCGCTATAATCGACTGCCAAAAAAGCCTGTACCGTCGCTCCCCGGGGAAAACGGACGCTTTGTTTTCAAAGGCAATCGGATAACCGCCGGCGTAAACCTAAAAACCGGTTGTCTTGACAGCTATATATTAGACGGCATTCCGTATTTAAAGCCGGGGGCATTTCGTCTGGATGTTATTGAGGACGACGGCGACCCCTGGGGAATGCTCGTAACCGAATTTCCGAAAAAATGCGGAAAATTTCGGGTTATGACACCTAAAAGCAGTGGAGAATTCTCCGGAGCATCAACCGAGCTTGAAGGGGTTCGGGTTATAGAGGACGGCGCAGTTCGCACAGTTGTCGAAGCTGTGCTGAGTTATCGCCGTTCACGAGCGGTGGTACAATATATTTTATCAAAGAACGAGCCTTATATCGACATTCAGATAAGACTGCAATGGATGGAAATTCAGCGTATGGTAAAGCTGCACATACCAACTAAAGAGAAAATCACGGAATGTATCGGTCAGCAGGCTTTCGGAGAAGAATCTCTTGATATTTCCGGCAGAGAAAATGTTTCCGGCTGTTACCTGACCGCCGTCGGCAAAGACAGAGCCGTAGGAATTATAAACAACGGAGTTCACGGTTCCTCGGTTCAGAACGGTTCGGTCGGAGTTACGCTTATACGCTCACCCGCCTACTGCGCTCACCCCATATCGCCCGACCGTTCACTCATCCCGCAGGACCGTTTCACCCCGCATACCGATCAGGGTGAACGAATTTACCGTTTCAGAATAATAGGAGGAGAAACGGGAAAGCTGCGCCGAGAGCTTCCGCGCATTGCCGAAAGCTTTTCCCAGCCGCCGATGCTGCTCTCGTTTTTCCCTGCAGGCGGCGGTTCAAAGCCCAAAACGCCACTGCGGCTTACAGGCGATCCCGTAACAGTAAGCGCATTTAAACACTCTCATGCGGGAAACAGCTATATTCTCCGCCTGTTTAACTGTTCTGCAGAATCAGCCGGCGCTGTTTTGGATGGTTTTCTCCTTTCAGCCCCGACAAACTTTTCTTTCGCGCCGTATGAAGTTAAAACATTTCTTTTAGAAAACGGAAATATAGCTGAAACCGATATGGCTGACCTCGAAATATAAAAAACGCAATCGGGAAATTTTTTCATTTCCCGATTGCTCATAATCTTTGTTTTAATTTACTTTTTTAATTCGGTGGTTTCCCTTACGACCAGTTCCGGCTTAAAAACTATCTGGCGGTTAGGCGTTTCCGGCTTTTCAATTTTCTTCAGCAGTATTTCAGCCGCAGTTCTGCCTACCTTATGGCTATGAGTATCAATAGAAGTAAGCGATTTTGAGAGCCTGGCGGAAATGCTGACATTATCGTACCCGACGATAGCGACATCCTCCGGTATGCGCAAGCCAAGCGATTCAACCGCGCGTATAACGCTGAACGCCATATAATCGTAAAGACAGAAAATAGCGTCCACCTTTTGAGTTTTCAGCAGCTCAACCGTTTTTTGGAACACAGTATCCGCTTCCGGAGAGCAGTATACCTCAAGCGCCGGATTATTTTCAAGCCCGTAAAACTCCAAAGCGTCCCGATATCCGTTTAAACGCGTCTGAGCCTGAGCCATATCGACAATCGCTCCTATAAATGCGATATTCCGGCAGCCGCGCTCAATCAGATGCTCTGTTCCGATATAGGCGCCCATACGGTTATCGGTCATAACATAATTTATGTTGCTGCTTATCAGTCCCGATGAACCGCAGAGTACCAGCGGTATCTTATGGTCATCCGCACTTTCAACAGCTTCCGGAAATGTTTCGTTAAGGAAGGTCGGGAAAAGTATGAGACCGTCCACCTGTCTCTCGGAAAGCATTGACAAATACCGTTTCTCCTTTTCGGCGGAAAGCGCCGAAACTCCGAGCACTATACAAAATCCGCGCTCTGTAATATACTCGTCAATACCCTGCAAAAGCTCAATAAAAAGCGGATTTTCCAAATTCGGAATAACAACCCCTATGCTGCCTGTTTGCCCCTTTATAAGGCTGCGAGCCGCATAGTTAGGGTGATACCCCAGCCGATTGGCGATTTCCTGAACCCTTTCTCTTGTTTTCAGACAAATCCTTTCGTTGTTTTTCAGCGCAAGAGATACTGTTGCCGTTGAGCATTTTGCTTCACGGGCTATATCGACAATAGTTACTGCCACTAATTTACCGCTCCATTCCCTGTTAATATCAAGCCGACGCATTTTTATTTACACTCAGCTTAACATTTATATTATATAACAACAAAATCGAATTGACAAGTGCCGAAATGCTATAAAACAGCATTTAAATCGTTTTTAATACTTATTTTTCAAAAATCACAACGCCCATATACTTAAAACTTACAAAAGTTAATCACTTTATTTTATTGATTTGCTTATATTGACAAATGCAAAAGGATGTGTTAGAATGAAAACGTAAATAATTTAAAACCTTTTAATTTGCCCATAATTGTTATTTTTGCTAACTTTTTACCGTCTTCATTATGTGATATGCCGTAAAATGCACTCTGCAAATAGTCAATTCGGCATTTTTGAGGTTAAAACGGTTAATCCTTTAAATTCCCAAGCATAGCAGCCCCATTATAATTTTTTTTGCAGGAGGTAAAAAAATGAAAATGAAAAAACGTATTTTATCTATTCTTTGCAGCCTCTCCCTATTGATTACGGCAGCGCCCGCAGGCCTTGCCGTCGGTGCAGCTAACGCCGAAACCGTAGTCGACGCCGAACATAAGGCATACCTTGTAACTGCGGACGATGTGCGCGTGTCGTCCAAGAACATTAACACAGATTTCGTTGGCTGGCCGATTACCTTTACGGAGGGTCCTGACGGTGCCCGAATGACATATAATGCATATTGTAACACTAACGGCTCGCCTTATATGCAAAACCTAATGCCTGTCTCGACGCTCGATGGAACACATTTAAAGCTTACGTTGAATAATGCACCCTCCGATGCTAATAAAAAGTACGATGACAGTAATTTTTCCCCGCGAAAGTTTGTTCTCAAGCTTGCAAATATTCAACATCAAAACGGGACAACAAAAGATCTGCGGTATACCTTTTGCGCTAATGATTATGATCCGTATATAGATGTTATGGACGTTACCGCTGCTAATGTTAATGCTCAGAGGTTCTACTTCAGCGACAAGCTTGATGTTTTCGGAAGCAATGTAAGCAGCTACAGCATAATTTTCAAGGTGTTGGCTAACGGCGGACTGAGAATGTCGGTAAACGGTGTTGCGGTTGACCTTGCAACTCCCGAGCTGCTTGCCGACACCACAACCGATATAACTCAACCGGTTTATATTTACATAGCTGCCGATACCGGCGGTACCGATATTACTCTCAACAGCTTCCACGGCGGCGAAAAGCCCTGCCTCGACCCCACTGCGGGACTTGAGGGTATTGCCGGAGCAAATACCATGACCGATTACGCGCTTGGAAATGCCGTTAATACCGACCCGTTCCTTATCAGAACGGATATCGCGGGCGGCGGTGCTCATATCAAACAGACACATAACGGAGCGCAGTATCCTTATATATACAGGGAGAATATGCAGCCGCTTGACGGACTTACTTTGCGCTTCGGAAATTATACTTCAAGCATAAACGCTCCGTTCGCGGTTAACCTTTCAAAATGCAAGGACAACTGGTTTTACGGCATTGTTCCGACGATTTTAATAGACCCGGCAAAGGGCGACCTGAAGCTTATAAAAAACATTGACAATGAGACCTTTTCCGGCGGACAATATGAGGTGCTTGCCACCTTGCTTACAAACAACGCCCTTATCAAAACAATAGGCTCAAGCATTTTTGATGTTTCGCTGCATAAATCGTCAGACGACAACTCTTGGATAGTTAAGATAAAATCCGGAGAATATGCGGTTGCCGGTCAATTCGACGCCTCAATTTTTGAAACCGCCGGTCTTACCAACGCTCCTACAGCAGAGCTCGCCTATCTCTCGTTCGGTAACATAGACAACAACGCTACCGATTTTGAGGTTGACTTCTACGGATATACGCACTCAGCGCTCGGAAATGTTACAATCGGCGATATTGAAACCGAAAATATTAACAACGCTAAGCTTATGCCGGTATATCGCGACAGCGTTTCAACCGCTGCAAACGGCAATCTGCAGACCCCGAAATGGCTTGAATCCGCTATTATCGCAGAGGTCAATCTTGCTAAAGCAACTCCCGCCGGAACAATAGACGCGGCTGCCGCAAGCATACTTGACTATTACAGCGAGCTTGGCGTAAACTGCCTTTGGATCGACCCGGTAAACCAGAAGGGCGATAACGACGGTTATGACAACGGTTATACCAATATAGGAGCCGATACGATAGAGCCGGAGCTTACCGGAACCAACGATTATGCGGAAGGCTGGGCAAAGCTTGCAAGCTTTGTATCAGAAGCGCATAAAAGAAATATCCGCGTTGTGCTGGATGTTGTCATCTGGGGAGTTTCAAGCAAAGCCGATACAACCCGCAAAATAACCGTAGACGGAGAGAAAAAAACTCTTGCCGATGTTCTTGATACCGTCAACCATTCCTTCGGCGGTCCAAAATACGACTATGACAATCAAACATTCAAGCAATGGTATACCGAAACGATACTTAATATAGTTAAAACCTGCAATCTTGACGGTTTGCGGGTAGATTTGGAGCCGGGAGTAACCGGATATGACCTGTTTTCAAACATTCGCTCTCAGGCGCTTGCTTCCGGAAAGCAGCTTGTTATCATTTCTGAGCATGAAAGCGACCGTTCCGCGGCGTATGATACCGAGCAGATGGGTTGCACGACAGCAAATAATTGGG
>ERZ808240.2314-NODE-2314-length-21206-cov-5.115125_pt1 | contig 21206 bp, 38 predicted proteins | sample MGYA00521084_ERZ808240 | MGnify/ENA primary metagenome ERZ808240 (study PRJEB31516, sample SAMN03275571) | gut metagenome | biome: mammalia-associated habitat; material: feces | host: Papio cynocephalus | place: Kenya | collected 2012-08-06 ...
GCCGGTCAGCGTCTCCGCCCCGGAGAAAAACCGTGCGATTTCTGCCGCATTTCCTCCGCCGTCTTGCGGCTGTGGCAGCTGTGGCAGAGGCTCTGAAGATTGCCAGGGTCGGCGAAGGACTCCCAGTCGCCCCGATGCGGCCGGATGTGGTCCACGTCCGTGGCCCGCTGCCGGATGCCCCTGGCCTCGCACTCCCGGCACCAGGGCTCTCGCAGGAGCTGCGCCGCCCGGAGCTGCCGCCAGGTCTCCGTGCCGTACATCCAGCGCCAAGCCTTGGCGTCCTCGCCTCGTCGGTCCCGGTCCTTGGGCCGGTGATCCTGGCAGTAGCCGCCAGGCACCAGCACGCAGCAGCCGGGATACTTGCAGGGGCGGAATGGCTTTGTGGCCACGGGCTATCACCTCCGGGCAAAACAAAAAGCCAGCGCCCGCTCTCTTCCCAGGATTTCTCCGGTGAAGATCACGGGCACTGGCTAATCACGTAGCACTGACCATCTGCGATATCGACGATATACGAGGCTTTGCACCTCCGGCACCAAAGCGTCAGGTTCCGGGCCGTGGTGTCTGGCCTCAGTGCCAGGTTGGTCTTCTGCCTGCAGTTGGGGCAGACGACCAAGCTGTCTTTTACTACGGCCAGTTTACCGCATTTTTTTGTACTTTGCAAGGCCTTTCCCTCACTTTCTCGGACTTGTCCGTAAATATTCATAAGGTTTCAAGATAAAGAAATCAATAATCTAAATATAAAGCGCTATTTTTCCGGCATCAGATATCTGGCGTATCCGAAGACGCCCCAGTCGCCCAGCGTTGGGGCGTCCCGTCCCTTGATCGGCAGCCTCGTGGCGCCCTGCGGGATGCGAAGGTCCGCCGTTTTGGATGCCCTCACCTCCGGCGCCGGGAGCAGCTTGCTCAGCGCCCGGGAGCAGGACCATGGATGTCTCCCCACCTCCGGTTCCTCCTTGGTGAAGTAGATCGCCAGCCCACGGTATCCGTGCTCCTGCAGCACCTTAGCCCTGTTCCACGGGATATCATAGGCCTCGCCCCAGCGCCAGAGGAAGCGCACCACGGCCGGGGGAAAGTCTTGATCCCGCAGAAAGGCGTGGATGTGGTAGCGGTGGTCACCGTGCAGTCCCTCGATGCGATAGACGTAGTAATCCGGGCGTTTTCCGCCTGCCCAGCGTTGGAGGCGCTTGAGGAAAGCGTCCCATACCCGCATCACCCCGGCCAGATCGTCCGGAAGGTACTCCGGGGCGAAAGTCAGCGTGTAGAAGATGCCGTCGTAACCAAAGAGCGCCAGCCGGAGCTCCAGTTTGTCCGTGCTGCTCCGGCTGAGAGCCGGGCCGCAGCGCTTGCGCGTTGCGGCCGGCCCATATCGTCGGAGGTAGCGGTAGTTATCCGTCACCATCACCTTGACCAGCGGTCCGGCTCTCTGCCGTACCACGATGTACTCCGCCTCGTCCATCTCAGCCCTCCCCTCACTCGATCAGGATGCCGGCCTCTCGCCGTAGGGTGTCCCGCAGGTCCGAGATGGAGCAGTAGCCCCGGATTACGCTGTCGCTCAGGGCCTCCACCTCGGCGTAGATCCGGCCAAGGTCCTCGTTGCTCATGCCCTCCTTGTCCCGGAGGACGGTGAAAAAGACGCTCCAGCTGGTGCGGACGGTCTCGGTCCGTGCCTTGTCCTTGGCCCGCTCCACGTCCGCCATGCTGGCCGGCCTGCGCCGTGGGTTAGTCTTTTTCTTCGCCATTTCTGGCACCGTCCATCCGGGCCCCGCAGTTTGGGCAGTAATTCGAGCAAACTGGCAACGTACCTTCGCATTGTGAGCACCGGCAGTAAAATCCGCCATAATCAATTCTTCTCCCATGCCGCACCGGGGCCACGTCAGCGGCCGGGGCGCGCTTCACATACCGCTGCAATGTCTGGCTAATAATTGCTCCCATTCCCCCGTGTTTGGCAGCCGCACCAAGATCGTCAAGCAGCGCCTCACGCTCGATATACTCAGCCATCCTTCTCCCTCCTCACAGGCCCCTGGATCATATCCACGTGGATGATCCGCTTGCCCAGGTACTGCGCCAGGGCCATCTCGCACTTGGCGCCGGGGCTGTCCGCCCAGTCCCGCAGCAGGCCGATGGCATCGGCGCTGTCCAGCATGGCGGTGCAGATACGCATATAGTCCGCCGTCTCCATGCCCTCCGGCAGCACGGAGGGGTCCAGGGCGATGTGCCCCATCCACTCCACCCTCTCCCGTGCCGCCCGGAACTTGGCCCGGTACCCCGGATCGCCGGTGATTTTCCCAGCCAGATAAACTTTCATCGCGTTGTCCTTTCAAATCGAATTTTCATTTGAGCGGGGCAAAGGTCCACTTCCGGGCGGCGAGCTCCAGTCCATCGTAAACCACCAGCTTGCCCCACACACTTCCATCCAGCAGCCCGAATACTGGTCCCGCTCTCGCTGTCGAGGATGTATGTAACGAGCCGCTTGTAGCCCATCGCTCGTGCGGCCCTCCATGCGGCGGCGTAAAGTATGGAACAGGCGTTGCGGGTGCCGTCTGTGCAGAGGCGATTAACTTCCAGCGTCCAGCCATCGTCTAAGTGCCGTGATACCGGGCGACCAACAATGGCTACGCCCACGATCTTCTCTCCGTCAGAGCATCCAATCGAGAACTTGTGGCCCGCCACAGAGCCGTGGTGCCGGTGATGTTGATCTACATAGGCATTTGCCTCCTTGAGTGTCATCGGGCACACTTCAAGCGCCATGCTAACCCTTCTTCCCTAGTGCCTTCTCCGCCTCCTCACGGGTGAGGAAGATGGTTTTCCCAAAATAATCGTCCACAGAAAACACCCCGTGTGATACCGTGCTCTTGATGGCGATCTGCACGCCCTTTGTGTTCTCCTGGATGCGGTACACCCGGCACTCCGTAATTTTCCTGTCGTGGAGCCAGTATACCGTATCACCCAGCTTACAATACGGCAGCACCACCAGGCGCCCGTCCTTATCGGCCCGCATCAGCTCCACCATGCGATGGGTCAATGCGAGCTGCTCTTGCAACGTCTCAGATGCCTCCAAGGTATAATCAAGCAGGCCGATGGCATCGGCGCTGTCCAGCGCGGCGGAGACCGTTTGCATGTAGTCTACCATGCCGGAGATCGAAAAACCATTGGCGGCAAGTCCATCTTCGATCTCTCTGAGCTTAACGCAGGCCTGCGGTGAAAGCCCGGCGTCCTCATACTCCTTGAGCCGCTCCCACACCTTGCGCTGGGAGCAGGCCCCACCCTCGCAAAAGCTTCCGCCCGGCGTATTTTGGCACCGGGAGATATCGCAGAAATTACCCTCAAATGTCAGTCGGTCCATGGTTGTCCTCCTTTACAGGCTCCGGCAGCGGCATCCAGTGGGTTACATGCCCCCGGTGGACGCTTGATAGTGCCCAAGCGCCGTCATGCGTCCGCAGCGTCATCGTCACCTTGTGGCCGTCCTCAAACGCAACGCAGGCCAGGACCTCACCGGAAATTGTCCGAAACATCCCATCAGCCCAGCGCTTTGTCCCGTAGGCCTTGGCAAAAATGCTCTCGTGCTCCTCCGGCAGTCGGTCCTCCACGCTGATCCAGTCCCGCTCCACGGCGGCCTCGGCGGCCAGCTTGGTGACCTGAGCGGCAGCGTCCCGCATCTGCTCATTTTGCTTTTTGAGCACCGCCGAAGAGGCCGCTGCGCAGTCCAGCTGCGCCTGCCGCAGCGCCAGCTCCCGCTGCAGGGCAACGGTCTGGCTCTCGTCATTCTCCAGCATGTCGGCCGCCGCCTGCATGATCCGGCAGCCACGGACGCCGCAGCTATTCTCCCAGCCGCAGCCCAGACAGGCGATGCTCCCGGTCTCCACCCGCTGCCGCCGCAGGCCGGCCACGATCTCGTCACGCTTCATTTCTCGCTCCCCTCCTTCGTCGGGCTGCGGATCCACTCAGCCGTGCAATTCTCGCAGCTCTCCCGCTGCTCGCACCACTCGCGGTCAAAGTCGCAGACCCAATTTTTGTTTTCCAGCCGCTCCGTCAGCTCCTCGTCACTCATGCGGCGGATGCGGTCTCCGTTGCTCATCAGCCGCCCGGCCTCCTCACCGTCCTGCCGCAGCATCTCAGCCGCGTCCAGCGCGATCTGGTCCACGTCGCAGCTCAGCCAGGACTCACCCTCAACGGACGCCTCCAGCAGATACGGGCAGCCGGTGCAGTCCACGGCCTCGCCGTAGGTGGCACTGCAGCGCAGGGCCAGGACGATATCCTTCCTCGCTCTCAAAACGGCATCTCTCCTTTCTCGTCTTCCGGGGCCTCCCGGAAGTCCCCGGGTTCCGCCCGCTCCTCGCTCTGGCGCTTGCTGCCGGCAAAGTACAGGCTATCCACGATCACCTCGTAGCTCCGGCGCTTGGCGCCGTCCTTGTCCGTCCAGTCCCGGACCTGCAGGCGGCCCTCCACAGCGGCCATCTGGCCTCGGGTGAAGTACTTGGCGGCGAACTCCCCCGTGCCCCGCCAGGCCACGCAGTCGATGAAGTCCGTCTCCCGCTTGCCGTCCTGGCCGGCGAAGTCCCGGTCCACGGCCAGGGAGAAGGACGCCACCTTGGTGCCGCTCTGGGTATGCCGCAGCTCCGGGTCCCGGGTCAACCGGCCCATCAGGATAATTTTGTTTAACATGGTTTTCCTCCTTACGTCAGCTCCACCCGCAGCAGGGGCTCCCCGGCCTGACCGTACTCGCTCACCAGCCGCACGTGGCTCAGCGTCCCGGCCGGGACGGATACCACGGCGTCCGGATGCCACTCCGCCATCTGGGAGAAGATCTCCGCCATGCGCCGCACCGTCAGGGCGTCGCCGACGGGCTCCTCGGGCGGAGGCGTCTTCCGGGGCTTGCCCGGCGCCCGCTGCTTGGGGTAATTGGCGCTGAGCCCCTGGCCCTTGCGCCACTTGGCAAATACCGCCTTGCTCACGCCCAGCATCTCAGAGATGGCCAGGTCGTCCCGGCCCTCGGCGTAGAGCTCCTGGGCCCTGGTCTCGTCGAAGGGAGCGGCCGCCGGCGCCGGGGCTGGGAGGGGCTCACCCCCCCCAGTTTTCTCCATCAGGCCCAGCTCCACCAGCTTCTCCTCCATGGTCCTCCGGGGCACGGCGTTCAGCTCCGCCAGCACCCCCACCTGCTTCGCCTTGTTCTTCGCCGTCCGGTATCCGGTGGCGATCTCGGCATCACTCATGTACATATCGCTCATCTCTCCCTCAGCCCCTTTCTCCTGGCCATCTCCTGCGTCCACTTCCGGCTCTTCCTGCGGACGGCCCGGAAGTCGCCGATCTCCCGGCTCTGGTCCTGGCGCTCCCGCCGCTCCCGCTCCGTCTTGGCGGCGTACTCGCCCCAGGCGGGGCAGTATGCGGGATCGTGGCAGGTGGGTGAGCCACGGCGGCGAGGGCAGTCCGGCCGGCACGGAGCGTCATAACGCCTCGCCATCGTCACGCCGCGGCCTGATCATGGTGGTAACCGAGCAATCCGGCCACGCCTCTTTCCACGATTCGGGGGGGGTACCAAGTCGGGGCATCATCTCTCACGTTAGCCTCAAAGCACTTTCTGAGGATTTTGGCCGCCATCGGGTTAAGAGCCTGCGTCTGTGCGTAGATAACGCCCATCAGCATCCCGACATTCATGGCCAGCTCGAAAGGGCTGCCAGCACACTCTAGCTCTTGGATGTTGTTCTTGCTGTCAATCTCGAACTTAATCATACTATCCTCCAATATCTGTCCGGGGGCGGGAGGGCGGCGCCGGGAAAGAAGCCGCCGAAAGGTGAAGCGGTATGGCTGGCTGGCGGGAAGGAGGGGCCCGCCGTGGAAGGAGAAACGGCGGTAAGAAACCGGCGCCGTCCTCCCGCCCCCGGACGATCAAATTGTTAGGTCTTCGGCTGGAACGGGAGCCACCAGCGGTAGCTGTCCCAGTCCTCAATGTGGATGTCGTCACCGGCGTCCGTGAATGGGAAGCGCTCATCCTTGGAGCCGACGCAGACGGCGGCCTGGTACTCGTACCCGCCGATGCCGTTATCCCGGCAGAGGATCACAGCGTCCTCGATCTCCGGCCAGGCCTCCTCCAGGTCCCGCCAGGCGGGGGCGGGCGGCTCCTGCGTCGGCGGCGCCCAGCCGTTGGGATCATCCGTCAGGCCGTAGAGGTAATCCGTGGTGCATTGCAGCGCCAGGGCCAGCCGCGGGATACGCTCGGAGCCCGGGAGGGAGCCATTCTCGCATGCGGAGTAGGTGCCGGCATACCAGCCGATGCTCTCGGCGAACTCCTTGCGGCTGAGGCCCGTGGCCTCCCGCAGCGCCTTCACCCGGGAGCTGAATGCATTTTGCATGGTCTCCCAGTGCAGGCGGGGGTCATTTGCCGCCGGATTCTTCGTTTCCTCCGCCTCCGTCTCCTTCGGCTCAAAATGCGCGCAGACCGTCGCGCAGGTGTTGCGCTCGTTGCAGTAGGCGCAGCATCCGGCGCAGTGCCACTCGCCGCCCCAGAATTGATCGTCGTACATGTCGTCCGCGATCTCGCAGGAGCCGCCGGTCACCTGGCAGGCCCCCTTGCAGAGCTTTTCGTAGATCGCCCCGAAGCGCCGCAGGGTGGAGAGGTTGAGAGGCCGGCCGCCGTCGATGTGGTAGTCCAGCAGACGGTACTGCTGGTCCAGGTCCAGCTTGCTGATCTCGTAGGCCACGCTCTCGTTGATGTCGCCATCCTTCCACATCCGCTGGAATCCCGGGATTTTGAGGCCGGTATCAATGGCGGCGAGCCGGGAGGCTCTGGCCGCTGAGATCCGCAGGTCCTCCGCCACCCGGTCCCGGACCCGTCCGGGGAGGTCCTCCCCGGCCTTCTTCCGCTCGGTATAGAGCCTCGTCAGCTCCTTGGCCTCCTGCTGCAGCACCTGCGGGGTCTTCACCCGCTGCCGGTTGGACTCGATGATGGCCGTCTGCTCCCGGAGCTCGTCCATGGGCGGCAGGATGCGGCAGGGCACCGTGGCCCAGCGCTGGGTGTCCGGGCCATACAGGTGGAGATGCCGGACGGCCCGCAGGCGGTTGTGGCCGGAGATCAGGCGGTAGCCGTCCCCGTCCCGCAGCACCAGCAGGGGCTCCAGGACGCCGTTGGCCTGGATGCTCTCCTGCAGGTCCTCCATGGCGGCGCTGTCGATGGGCGGGTAAAAGTTGCCGGGGTTGGGATGGACGTCCTCCACCGGCAGTTCCCGGAGCTCCCCCTCCGTGCCCAAATTGGGCACGTCCTTGAGCTGCTCGCCCAGGAGCTTGGAGATATCGGGCATCTTAGGCATCCCGCTCGCCTCCTTTCAGCTTGTCCAGGTACTCCTGCACTGCCCGCTTGTAATCCACACTTGCGGCGCAGGTGGGGCTGTACACCAGGAGATTCTCTCCGGCGGCGAGGGCGTAGGGCACCGGCTCGCTCATCCGGATCACCCGATCAAATACCGGCAGACCGAAGTCCGGCAGCCGCTGGAGCATCTCCCGCTCCAGCTCCGTGTTGCGCCACTGGGTCACCAGTACACCGGCCACCCGCAGCCGCCCGTTGGCCCGGCGCATGTTGTACACCTGCTGGGTAAGATTGCGGATGCCGTCCGTGGCGAAGGTATCCAGGCGGACGGGGATGATGACGTCATCCGCTGCCCGCAGGGCGGCGATGCCCGAGGCGTTAAATGCCGGGGCGCAGTCGATCAGGATGAAATCCATGCCGTTGTCCTCTGCGATGGCGGTCCGCAGGTCCTCGATGGCCCGAGGATTGCAGCGGCCCTGGGATACGGAAGTCATGTCGGCGTCCATCATCCGGGCGTCCGACGGGATAATGTGGATGCGGGGGTTGAGCGTCTTGGTGAGGATATCCTCCCAGTAGGGCTCACAGTTGCCCTCCAGCAGGTCCACCAGGCTCCGGCCCTCCTCGGCAGCCACATCAAAGTACTGGCTCAGATTGCCCTGGCTGTCTCCGTCGATCACCAGCACCCGCTTGCGGTGCCGGTTGGCCAGGCAGTAGGCCATGGTGGCGGTTGTGATGGTCTTCCCCACCCCGCCCTTGAGGTTAAAGATCGCGATCGTCCTCATGCTGTCTCTCTCTTTCTCGGCGGCTCCGCTTGCGGCATCGCCCGGTCGCCCAGGTAGATGGTGTCGCGGAACGCCCCGAAGTCAAACTCAAATTGCACCACGCAGAATCTCTCTAGCGGGTGGATGTAGCACACCTGCGCCGGGCGGACGCCGTGGTTGGTCCCCTCGATAATGCAGGGCAGGTGCAGGGTATCTCCTACTCTCACTTGGTGTATGCCTCCCGGAAGGTATTGGTGGACTTGTAGTAGCTCAGTATCGTCTTCCCCGTGGGGCCGTGGCGGTTTTTGGCCAGGATAACGTCCATGGAGGACGGGGCAGTGAGGTCGCCCACCTGGACCTCCGGCCCGTTGTCGTAGTAGTCCGGCCGGTGCAGGAGCAGCACGCCGTCAGCGTCCTGCTCGGCGGCGCCGGTCTCCCGGAGGTCCGAGAGCTGTGGCCGCTTGTCCTTCCGCTCCTCATTCTGCCGGTTGAGCTGGGCCAGGCACAGCACCGGCGCCTGGATGCTCTTGGCCAAAGCCTTGAGGGCCTTGCTGGCGTTGGCGTACTCGATGTGGTTGGCCTGCTTGCCTGGCACCTGGATAAGCGAAAAATGGTCGATGATGACCAGCCGCACGTCCGGCTTGCTGCGTACGATGGAGGTAATCCGGGCCGTGGTGTAGCTGCGGCCGTCCGTGATCTCCAGGCCGCTGCTCTCGATCTTGCTGCCGGCCTCCACCACCCGCTTGTACTCCTCGGGAGAGAGGGTGTCGGTCAGCAGGGTCCGGCTGTCCACCCGGGCGGCCTTGGCCAGGCGCCGGGCCGTGAGCTGGTTGCCCGTCATCTCCATGCTCAAAAACATCACCCGGCCGCTCTGGGCGGCGTACTCGGCGATGGCAATGGCAAGAGCCGTCTTGCCCATGCCGGGGCGGCCCGCCAGGAAGTAGAGGCCGCTGTTGAGGAAGCCACCGCCCAGGCGCCGGTCCAAACTCTTGAATCCGGTGGAGACGTAGGGCTTGTCCCCGCTGTCCAGGCGCTCCCGATAGCGATAAAACTGGTCCATCTGCTCCCTGGGGGAGATCAGGTCCACGGCTCCCCGCTGGCGGGCGGTCTGGGTCTGCTGCTCCACCAGGGCGGCCACGTCGTCCGGGGATGCCCCGCCGTCCAGGCTCTCCAGCCCGTCCGCCAGCGCCTTCCGCACGGAGCGCCGGACCGCCGTGCTCCGGACGATCTCGGCGTACTCCTCGGCGTTGGCCGAGGTGGGAGTGATGTACATGAGCTGGGCCAGGTAATCCCGATTCTCCTTGTCCTGGCCGATGCCCCGGTCCTTGAGGGCAGCCGCCACGGTGAGGCCGTCGATGGCCCGGCCCTCGCCGTCCATCTCCGTCAGCACCCGCCAGATGGCCCGGTCCAGCTCCACCGCGAAGTCCTCCTCCCGGAGGAGCACCCCGATGCGCCGGAGGCAGCCGTGGTCGATGAGCACGGAGCCAAGGACGGCCTGCTCGGCCTGGATGCTGTCGATCTCAGCCAAAGACGTCCACCTCCACTCCGTCCACGATCTTGGTGCCGAGGAAGCGCTTGCTGGCGGGCTTGGCCGTCTCCGGCAGCTCGTCCGGCTTGAGGGGATAGATCGTCACCCAGCTCATCTCCATGGCCTTGCGGAGCATGGCAAGCTCGATGTCTCTCTGGCCGGCCTTGGCCAGCTTGTTGAGGATCGCACTCAGGGTCTGCTTGGTCTTGATGGGCTTTTTGATTGCCTCCCGGTACTCCACAAACGCCCCAAGGGCTTCCCGGAATTCCGTGTCCCCGTCCCGCCCGGTGGAGAAGAGATAGTTGTCGATGGCGTCCCAGATCCAGCTTGGGGGTAAGGGGGTATTACTAGTATTCTTCTTACTTCTTATATGCGGCGACATTTTTGTCGCCTCGGGGGTGACATTTTTGTCGCTGGCGACATTTTTGTCACCCCCCTGCGGGTACTCCGGCCATGCTAATTTCTGGCCCACAAAAATGCGCCGTCCGACGATGGCGCTCCCATCCTTCAGGGGCACCACGCCCTTGTCGATGCAGATGTGCCCCCGGTCCTTCAGGTCCGCCAGGAGACGCTGCAGCGTCCGCTCTGTGATACCGCTCAGGGCCCCCGTCTTGGGGTCCTCGTATGTCATGATCTCCAGCAGCGTGGCATTGTCGGCGTAGCAGTATCCACGGGCAGCGGCCAGCCGCACGATCTCACCGTACAGCAGCTTCGCCCGGCAGCTGAGCTTACAATCGGACACCACGGGATACGGGATGATGCAGTACATCCCCCCGCCGGTCAGGTCGCTCGCCATATCCTCACCCTCTCTCTATCAGGTCAATCACGGCAAAAACGCCGTGGGTCATCGTGCAAATGCCGACGACGGTAAAAAGCAGGGATAATCCAGTCACTGAGGGGCACCTCCCCTCCGGAAAAATTCCTCTTGCCTTTTGCCGCCGCTTGCAGTACAATGATCATGTCACTGGTCTTGTGCTGCGTTGTGCGGCTCAGGCCCGGCCGCCTGGAAGTCCCCACTTCCGGGCGGCCTTTTTTTGTCCCCCTCATCTCACGGCCCGCCTCTCGATCCACTCGTCCAGGAGCCGGGTGAAGATCTGGTAGACCGGCTTAACATCCCCCTGGATGCAAAGGCCAAAGGGGTAGAGCCCCTGCTGGATGCCGGCGGCCAGCGTGGTGCTGGTGATGCGCATGCCATGCTGCCGCAGATACTCCGTGGCCTCGTTGAGCGACATGGTCTCGATCATACTGTCCTCCCTCCCTGGCCCTGCATGGCGGCCAGCTGTACCTCCGTGGCGCTGGCTCTGATCTCCTCCAGCTCCCGCACGATCTCGTTGATGAGGGGCCGCTCCCCCTCGTCGATGATGCCGTCCTCGGCGATCATCAGGAGGTCCCGGTCCCGGTGCTTGTCCGCAAAGGCCAGCACCCGGTTGACCAGACGGATGGCCCCGGCCTGCAGTGTCCGGTCCTTCACGTCCGGCACCAGCATCGCCCCCATCTTGGATTTCTCCCGCAGATACTGGGCTGCCAGATGCGGCGTGTCGTAGAGCATGCACATCATCTCCACGATGTCCGGAGGCGGCACCCGGTAGCCGTTCTCGTAGCTCCGCATCGTGTCCGCGCAGATGCCCAGTGACTCCGCCGCGGTCTCCTGGGTGATACCCCGGCGCAGACGCGCTGCCTTGTAGATATTCCCCGTGCTCTTGTCCATGGACTTACTCCCCCTCCTGCAGTACGATAGCATTGGGGATCACCAGGTCCTCCGGCTCGTACAGGTCGCCCACCCGGCAATCCAGGGCATACGCCAGGGTGGGGAGGAGCTTGGTGGACGGGAGCTTCTCGCCGCTCTCCCACATGGAGACCAGGGGGCCGCTGACGCCGACCTTTCTTGCCAGATCACGCTGACTGAGGCCCAGCCTCTCCCGATACTCCCGGATCTTTCTCTTCAAAATTTAACCACATCCTTCCTTGCAATCTGCTCCGCCCCGTGTTATGCTAACTGTAAGTAATCACGGCGGGGCACAAAATAAGCGCATGCGTTTTTCTTTTTTGCCCTTGCGCTTAACTGTGAGTTAAGTATAATCGTAATTTTTTCGATTGTCAATCAAAAAACCTATGATTTATGTTTTTCGTCAGGATGGCCAAATTAAACCAAGTGCTTTTGGTTAAGTTGATACAGGAGAAACTATGGGAACACTTGATCGCATTTTTAATCTAGTCGATGCGCAATACAATGAGCAGAAAGATTTTGCATTTGATTTGGGGCTGCCAGCAGGAACTATTAGCAACTGGAGACGCAAAAAATCTGAATCTTATATCAAGTACCTCCCGCAAATCGCCAAGCTGCTGGGGGTCTCGGCGGAGTACCTGCTCACCGGGAATCCGGACAAAAAGAGCCCGTCCCCCGAAGGGAACGGGCTAATGGAGTCATACCCGGAGGACTTGCAGCGTCTCATTGACATCTGCGTGGATCATCCTGAGATAGTGCCTGCGCTACTAGGTCTTGCGCGGCAGATAAAAAGCGGTCTAACTGCTCCGGGGTCATCTCCGCGAGGGTAAGTATCAACTCTGCCAAATCGCCCATAATGCCCTCCTGTGATCTGTGCCCAAATTGGGCACGTGAAATATGTCACCATAGCCGACGTGGCTAAAATTACAATTTGGAGGAGATTGGAATGAAGAAGTTTTTTGCGGGCATGCTGACGATGCTGCTGATCCTGTGCCTGGGCGGCAGCGTCCTGGCCACCACCGGCAAGGTGCAGCAGGAGATCGAGTACCGGGACATCCAGGTGTCCCTCAACGGCAAGATCCTGGACCTCAAGGACGCCAAGGGCAACACCGTGGAGCCCTTTATGTTCGCCGGCACCAATTACATCCCCGCTCGGGCTCTGGCCGAGGCCCTGGGCCTCAACGTCTCCTGGGACGGCAAGAATGCCACCGTGGTGCTGGCAGAGCCCGCGGAGCGCACGGCTACCTACATCACCCGCACTGGCAGCAAGTATCACAGCGATCCTCACTGCAACGGCGGCACGTACTGGGAGGTCCCCCGCTCCACCGCCATCGGCATGGGCCTCAAGCCCTGCGACAAGTGCATCGGGTAAGCCATGGGCACGAGATTCCGCAAAAGCGTCAAGCTGGGCCCCTTCCGGATAAATTTCTCCAAGTCCGGCGTGGGCTGGAGCGTAGGCAATAAGTACGCCCGGTACACCCGCAAGGCCAACGGAGGCGCCCGCATCACCACCACGCTGCCGGGCACCGGCATCTCTCACGTGGAGGAACTGGGGCGCTCTCGGAGCAGTACGCGGAGGCCGGAGACTGTACCCATCCAAGCCAGCGTCCCGCAGGAGCAGGAAGCGCCAAGATGGAAGGAGCCGCCCCCGGAGCAGTCCCGGCGCAGGACGGTGATTGCGGTCATTGTGGGCGTCGTCGTTGTGGCGGCGATCCTGATCTACACCGCACTCTCCATCTCCGGGCCCCGGTGGACCAAGGACTACTCGGATAACTGGCAGGATGCTCCATCCCGTCAGGTAGTCACCTCGCCCAGCGACGGTTAAGTAGTGGCCCCTCCGCCGCCTGCAACCGGCAGAGGGGCCGTGCAGCAGATGCCCTTGTAACCACTCATCTGCTACGCTTACATGGTAGCAGATGCTAGGCCGTCAGGGCCATCCTCTCGCCGGTAAAATTGGCAGATTTTTGGGAAAATGATTTTACCGGCAGGGGCGTTTTGTGCCCGTGCCGGTAAAATTTTGGAAATTGGAGGCAGATATACCATGTCAGCGATCCAGGAGCTTGCCCCGTATATCGAGGCGTATCCCCAGCGGGTGCGGGCCGCCAAGGAGGAGAAGCACTATACCATCAGTGATATCATTGAGCGCTCCGGCGTCTCGGCCTCGGCCGTCAACAAGCTGCTGGCGGGGACGCAGATGGAGCCCAAGCTCTATAACTCGGCGGCGCTCTGCAAGGTCCTGGGCCTGTCCCTGGACGAGCTCTTCGGCCTTGCCGCCCCGGAGGGCAGCGACCGGCAGGCCCGGGAGGAGATGCACCAGCTCCAGCTGGAGAACGTCCGCCTGGAGGGCGAGAAGAATACCCTCCAAGCGGAGAAACGCATGGGGGCGGAGCGGGTGGACGCCCAGCGGCCGGTGATCCTGGTCCTCCTGATCCTCTGCGCCGTCCTCTGCGCCGCCCTGGTGGGCTACATGGCCATCGACGCCCAGATCAGCGACGCCGGCCTGATCCGGGGCGGAGACCCCACCGTCGTGGCCTGGGGCATTATCATCCTGCTGGTGATCGCCGTCGCCGTCATCGCCTGGGCCATGATCCGCGCCCTCCGGCGGGGGAAGTGACGATGGACCTCTGCGTTAAGTGCCGGGCGGAGCTGCCGCCCGGGGCGCTCTATTGCCCCGCTTGCGGGAAAAAGCAGGTGCCGGAAAAGCGAAAGGCCCTGAAGCGGGCCAATGGCACCGGCACGGTCTACCGTCTGCAGGGCAGGCGGAAGCGCCCCTGGGTGGCGGCAAAAAACCGGGTGATCATCGGCTACTACGCCAAGAAGACGGATGCGCTGGAGGCCCTGGAGCGCCTCTCCGGCGTCGATATCTCCGAGCGCTACAACATGACTTTTTCCCAAGTTTTTGACGCCTGGAAGCAGGAGCACTACCAGGAGATCGGCCCCCACGGCATTGAGTCCTACGAGCAGGCGTACAAGGTCTTCGCCCCGCTGCACGGCCGGAAATTCCGGGAGCTGCGCACGTCGGACTTCCAGGCCGTCCTGGATGCCCACATGGGCAAGTCTCACTCCACCGTCTCCAAGTATAAGCAGCTTATTACGCAGATGTCCGCATGGGCCATGCGGGAGGAGCTTATCACCACAAATTTTGCCCGCTTCGCCAAGCTGCCGGAGCAGAAAAAGACGGAGAAAGAGGTCTTCTCCGCCTCCGACATCGCCAAGCTGCAGGCGGACGACACCGAGTCCGCCAGGATCGTGTTGATGCTGATCTACACCGGTATGCGCATCGGCGAGCTCTTCTCCCTGCCCCGCAGCGCCTATTATGGCACCTACGTCATCGGCGGAGAGAAGACCGAGGCCGGGCGCAACCGGATCATCCCCATCTGGCCGGAGGGCCGGGAGCACTTCGCCTACTTCGCCTATTTCTCACCGCCGAGCGGCCTGCTGCTGGAGAGCTACAAGGGGCATCGGACGACAAACAATTACCGCAAGCGGGACTACTACCCGCTGCTGGATCGTCTGGGCATCGCCCGGAAGACGCCCCACGCTACCCGCCACACCTACGCCAGCATGGCGGTGACCGCGGACATCCGGCCGGAGCTTCTGCAAAAGATGCTGGGCCACGCAAACTATGCCACGACGGCCAATATTTACCAGCACTTCGACCCACAGGAGCTGGTCCGGGCCGTGGAGAATCGCTAGTGATTTGTTAGTAACCGCAGCGATACACAGGCGCACAGGGCCGCACAGAGCGGGAAATAATGCGCCCTGTGCGCCTGTGTGCGCTCCCATATCGTTTCGATCCCGCTTGACGTGCAGGGGGTCACAGGTTCGAGTCCTGTACCGTCCACCAACAAAAGTCCCGAAATCTCAACGATTTCGGGACTTTTGCATCTGGAAATTTCGGAGCTTGTTAGTAACCCGTCAGCAACGTCACTTCCCGCGCTCGGCGATGCCGTGGTAGTACGTCGCCATCTTGGCCCGGGGACCGCCGGCGTCACGGTCGTAGAGGAAGGCCTTGGCCATGTCGGCGTAGAACTCCGCCGTGCCGACGCCGTACCGGTTGGCGACGCCGCAGTAGTCGGAGTACATCATGCACATGGTTGCCCACCAGCACCAGGGAGCGAGCTGGTCAAAGATCACGCCGACGCTCTCGGCCACGGTGGTAGTCTGATCAATGGTCCAGTGAGGCCCGACGGTGCCGTCCTCGTTGATCATCTTGGCGCACCAGGCCTCGGCATCGGCCTGGGTAAAATCAGCACCGCCGCCGCAGAGAGACTGCTCAGCGGCGTCCACCACAGACCAGCACTCCAGCATCCCGCGGACGCCGTTGGCGGAGCGCTCTCCGGCCGGCATCCCCATATACTCGGCGATGCCACGCTCCAGCTTGTCCTTGTAGGCGGTAATGACCTCCTTGGTCAGGTAGCCCATAGTCTACCTCCCCGTCAGATCCGCTGGACCCGCAGGGCCACGTTGTTGACGGTGGCAGCAGCGCCGGACAGCACCAGCGTCAGGGCAGAGCCAGCGGCGCAGCAGGCCTGGCGCACCAGCGCCGGGAAGCTGAGGACGGTGGGGGCGCCCGCAGCGGCGGCGGCAGATGCCGTGGCGCCGGGGATGACCACGCCATCCTTGACCAGCGTGGCGGTGACGGTGCCGGCAGCGGTGGGGGCCACGGTGATGGACACATCCACATCGTAGTACCCGGCGCCGGAGAGGTTGACGGCATTGCCGTTGAGGGAGACATCGCAGCCATACCGGCGGATCAGACTGCCCAGCGGGATGACCCCATCGACGGCCACGGCCGTGGGGGTCTGCAGGGCAGCGTACAGGGCGGATTTACAGGACATATTTATACGCTCCTTTCATAATGTCAAGGGCGGGGCATCAGCCCCGCCCGTTTCCCGGCCTAAAGGGGCCTACCATCTCGGCGATGCCGCCGGGATGCTCAGATGTTGCCGTTGCAGCCGCCGCAGCTGCAGAAGGGGGACGGACCGGCGTTGTAGGAGTAGCCGTTGGGATACCGGACTACGCCATACATGCGGTTGTCCAGGCTGGCAATGCGGGCGGACTGCTCCGCGATCCGCTGCTCCAGCTGGCTCTTCTCCAGGGCGGCAAACTTGGCCTCCAGGTTGGCGTTGACGCCGTCGATGGCCCGCTGGGTGGTGCAGCAGCACTCAGCAAGCTGCGCCTGGATGCCGTTGGCACTCTGCATGATGGCCATGTTGGTGCCATTCTGGGCCAGGGCCATCTCCTTGCCCAGCTGGCCGATGTTGCCCTGCATCTCGTAACCGAGGTTACAGATGCCGTTGCCGATGTTGGTCAGGCGGTCGTTGAGCTGGCCAAACTGCTGGCCGAAGAGGATCTCCTGCTGGGTCGCTGCGGTGGCGTAGGTGCCGAACTCGCCCTGGCGATTGCCCCAGCCCCCGCCCATGAAGACGAAGAGGAAGAGGATGATGATCCACCAGGCACCGCCGCCCCAGCCGTCGCCGTCCTTGGTCACAGCGGCAAGATCAGAGAGGGAATAGTTATCCATATAAGGCTCCTTTCATTGAGTTTTTATGATAAACCGTGTCGACCCGGCTCATCTCAGGAAACGGGCAAACTCCTGCGCTTGGCGCTGGAGCTGCTGGAACTGGTCCTGACTCATGCGGCCGTCGGCCAGCATCTCCTGGATCTGCTGCTGCGCCCTCTGAGGCGTCATACCGGCGGCGAATTTGCGGAACTCGGCGATCATGGCCAGGGGATTGTTACTCGGTCTTGGGCTTGCGCTGCGGCTTAGCATCTCCATCATCGGATTTGCCATTGAGCATCTCCTCCAATCTGCGCACGCGATCCTCCAGGCTGTTCACATCCACCGGAGCTGCCGCCTGGTAAGGCGCCACGGTGTACGGGGTGATGGTGGCATAGCCAGCACCATCCGTCTGCTTGAGCCACACGATAGGATCATTCTCGTCCATCAGCAGGATGGAGCTGTTGGGAGCCATGCGGAAGGCGTCAGCGCCGTTGCGGCCGTTGACGCGGGTAATCTGACCCCCGAAGGGCTGCGGCCCCCCTACGGGGCTCTGATGGCCCACAGAGGGGTATCCGCCGTAGGGGCTGCCATACGGCGACGGCTGGTAAGGGTTGTTGTAGTATCCCATAGCGCACCTCCTTGTCTGCCCTTATGGTACAAAAAATCCGGGCAGTCAAACTGCCCGGTTTCTGCCTGGATTCTGCAAGGATGGCAAAGCGCACAAAAGCCGCCTCCGGTTTTGTGCAGCTCCACAAACCTCAAAAAATACCCCAAATTGGTGCATTTTCTCTTGACAATACCCCAAATTGGGGTATAATAAGGAGTGTAATCAAGAGGGGCACAGCCCAGGAGGATATAAAAATGGAGAACACTATGTGGTATGCGGTTATGCGGGACAACGACGATACTGATTGGGGCACCGGCAGCAACAACATGGACGAGGCCATCGAGATGGCCAAGAAGTACCGTGCCGAAGGGTACGAGGACGCTTACATCGCCGTGATCGACGACGGAGACGATCCTACTTGCGTGGACGAGATCCGGGACTTTTGACTGAGCGATAATGGACGATAAATTCAGCGCCCTTTTCAGCGCCGCGCTAAAAACGGATGATCGAGATGAGTATATCTCCGATTGGGCGCTTTCCTCCGAATGGGGAGATGCCGCGGATGCTGAGGTCCCCGATCAGCGGATCAGCGACCTCGGTGCCCTCTGGGACGTGGCCCACGCCAGTATCCGGGAGATCCGGGCCTATACTGGCCTCACCCGCACAAACTTTGCCCTCCGCTACCTGATCCCGTACCGCTCCGTGGAAAATTGGGAGAGGGGCGACAGCCAGTGCCCAGATTACGTCCGGCTCCTGCTGGCTCAGGTCACTGGCTTTTATCGCCGCCCGGAGGGGTAAGCCTATGGGGAAGGAAAAAAATCTCAAGCTATGCCCGGTCTGCGGGAAACCGGTAAAGGGAAAAAGCCGCACTTGCTGCTCCTATACTTGCGCTGGGAAGTATAGGCAGAATTATAAGGTCTGCCCGATCTGCGGGAAGAAATTTCCGTGTGCGCCATCTGCCTCCGTCGTATCTACTTGCGGTGCGCCTGCTTGCAAAGCGGCGTTTCGCAAAGCGCTTATTGTGGAAGGTATGTCGCAAACAGAAAGAATGACGAAATTAGGCGCAGATTTCCTTTCGGCAACGCCACCGGAGAAGTTGCCTCAATCAAAGTCATGGGTTTTAAGAGCTCCCAACGGGGTTATATATGAGTGTGTTGATCTCAAAAAATTTGTCCGCGAAAACAGCGAACTTTTTGACGGGACAACTACGGATAGGGTCTGCAGCGAATTATATAATCTCAAATCCTCTATACTGGGCACCAATGCAGAGAGGAGACGGCGCAGTCATTGGCATGGATGGGAGGTGTTAAAATGGGGTGCGCCGAACTGCAAGCCCGCCGCCCCCAAGAAGCCTCCATCTTACACGCATCCCTCCTCGGAAACGCTGGCCAAAAAGCGCCGGGAGTGTGCAACTTGCAACAGGACGCCAAAAATTGCGCTCTGCTCTCCAGATGGAAATATCTACTGCCCAGAAAATCTCTTGGCATGGACGGAAGAGAATTGCGAAACCCTGTTTGGCATGGAGAAAACGAGGAGAAACGCATTAACGATTACATCCGCCTTTTCCCGGCTCAAAAGATTGTCGAATACCACCCGTAAAGATGGAGCCCCATACCATGTGTACGGTGGATGGACGGTCATCCCGTGTGAAAAAATTACCGGAAAATAAAGCAAGAGGCCGTGCCCAATTTGGGCACGGCCTCCTCTTATCCCCTGATATCATCCGCCAGGTGGGCATAGGCCCTCCGGCGGAGCTTGTAGAGCCCGTCCGCGCTGAGGTTGAGCCGGGCGGCAGTCTGCAGGCAGCTGCGGCCCAGGACATCCACCTCAACGATGCAGGTCTCCTCGTCCGGCGGCAAGCCCGCCGCACGGACCGCCTCCGTGGCCCGGCGTGGGGCCATGCCGGAGAGCAGCGCTCTGATCTCCCGGTGCTGTACGTCCATCTTGTCGCCGGACTTGCAGGACACGGCGCGGCCGTGCGGATGTCGCCATCATCTGGCTTGCCTCCTCTCAGATTGTTAGCCCGTCCAGTCGGCGCGGGCCTCTCTTACGTCGATGTGCGTAAATCCCTTCTTGGCGTAGATGCCTACGCCGCCCCAGTCGGGCATGATCTCCCGGGCGTAGGCGGCCACCTGGGCCGGGGTCTTGCCACGGACCACAATGTCCGCCGCCGTGCCGTAGCAGTGCTGAGAATGGGCTACGCCGCCCGCCTCGATGTTGTACTGCGGCGTCCGGTAGGCGCTGGAGATCGTCACAGCCGCCCCGAAGTGGCTCCGGATGCTCTGCAGCACCATCACCAGCCGGGGCGCCACCAGGACGGCGTCGCTCCCGTCGCCGCACGCGAACTCGGAAACCTTGAAGTTGGTGGACAGCCTCTTGTTGCCGTCCTGGGCCTTGCTGTATGCGTTGATCTCTACCATAGGCTTGCCTCCCTCCGGCTCGTTGTCGTTGAGATATACCAGGATATAGTGCTGCACCCTCCGGCTGCTGGTGATGCGCTGGCCCTGGAAGTCGCACTGGCTGCTGCCGCCGCTGTCCAGCATCACGGCGCTGGTCCAGCCCGCCCGGGCCAGATCGTCCCGCAGGGCCTCCGGCGTCCGGGCGGCAGCGGAGCCGTCCCGGGAGCAGTAGAGGGCCAGCCGGTCTCCCTTGATGCCGATGGCGCTCCGGCCCCGCTTGCCGCCCTGGCCGGGGTCGTAGGTCAGCTTACTCAGGGCCTTGCCGCTGACGATCAGGGGCGTGCAGGCGATGTAGTTGCGGGCGCTGTCCGGCAGCGCGTCCATGCGGATGTCCGGCCCCTGGTCCCAGGCGTAGCCCGCCACGGTGTAGGCGGGCGCCGCCAGGACCTTGCCGTCCGCCTTGAGGTGGCAGTTGACGGCCAGGGTGCGCATGTTGTAGAGGGTGCCGTTGAGGCCGTAGTCCGCCCCCGTCTCCCGCAGGATCTGGGTGAGCGTCCGCCGCCGGGTGTTGACGTAGATCTGGATGCGGGCGATCCGGGAGAGCGGCACGGTCACCGCGCAGGGGTTACTCATTGAGCTGCCTCATGGCCTGGTTGGCGCCGGTGGCGGCGAGGCCGGAGACGATGCCGATGGCCGCCGCCGTGATGTAGTCGGTGGCCGGGAAGTCCGGCATGAGGTACATGGCGGCGATGCCGAGGATGAGGCCGCAGACGCCGCAGATGATGGGGATCCACTTGCTATCCACGGCGCTGGCCTTGACGGCCTGCCCGATCAGCAGGCAGATGACGGTGATGGCCGCCACCCCCGTGATGCCCAGGGTGTTGATATCCATACTGTGCTCCTTTCCGCGGGGGTCTCCCCCGCTCACGTAGTGGTGTCGGTGACCTCGGTGGTCGAGAGGGTGCCGGTGTCATCGACGGTGATCTTAAACTTCTTAGTGCTTTTGGGAGTGGAAGAGTATACTACGATTCCACCAATACCAGTTATCCGTGGGTGGGGATACCCTGAGCCCGCTCTTCCGAATTCAAAATCTGCTTGCCGAGTTTGATAGACAGGAGGCACAAATGTCACAGATGGGTATGATTCTTTGTTCACTTCTATACCTAGTGCTGAGCCTCCTGAGGTTCCTATCACTACTCGGGTAGACTTAAAATCGGCGTATGGATTATACATGGTGTAGTAACAGTTATCTTCATCACTCTTAGACGGTTTAACTGCTGTCTTAGCGGTGCTCTGGGCAGCGTTGGCAGTGCTCTGGGCAGCGTCCGCAGTGCTCTGGGCAGCGTCCGCAGTGCTCTGGGCAGCGTCCGCAGTGCTCTGGG
>ERZ808240.2316-NODE-2316-length-21169-cov-16.254049_pt1 | contig 21169 bp, 18 predicted proteins | sample MGYA00521084_ERZ808240 | MGnify/ENA primary metagenome ERZ808240 (study PRJEB31516, sample SAMN03275571) | gut metagenome | biome: mammalia-associated habitat; material: feces | host: Papio cynocephalus | place: Kenya | collected 2012-08-06 ...
TTCGCGTTCTGCTTTATCTGGAACGCCTTATGAATCGGAATTTGAAACCCACGATTTTATAAGTGGTTACTGCCCTGCATAGGGCGTTAATAAAATCCTCCGAAACGCTTGGCTTAACAGCGATAAGGAACGAATTTAAAAACTGTTAGCCAGCAGATTCGGATGTGCAAAAGAGCACCCACCAGCGCAAAGCTTGGTGGGTGCTTTTCTTTCTGATCGTTGGGCAGATCCGGGTCCTCATCATCGTTGCTGTCTTGTGTGTCATCCTCGTCGTCCTCGCCGATGCCGTCATCCTTGTCATCTCCATGAGCGCCGATCTCTGGGCTTTCCTGCATATCATCGTCAGCATCATCGCCCGAATCGTCCTCGCCGATATCTGCTTGCCATCGACCGTCACCGTAACACGGTGCTCAAAGCGGACATCTAACGCCAGAAGCAGCTGTTCCTCTGCTGCAGTCTTCTATCCGTCCCGCTTTGAGTTTTACTGTCAGTGTGATTTGCCTGCCGTCAGAAAGATAGCCATGTTCCATTGCACGGCCTGCCGGATCGCCGGAAACGATTTTCATTCCCTTGCCGTAGGCGTGGTAGCCAGCGATCAGGGCTGCGCCATCCCCATTCAGCCCTTCCAGTGCGACCTGGTCAAAGCGGTTGCTGCCTGTGAGGCAGCGGGCGTTATAGGTGTGGATTATTTATGACGTCCAGATTACTACACGCGCTGCAAACATTCATTGGAGTGCAAAATTTCAGCGTAATTTTACGATGATTTTTCATGGCCTTGCTTGAACAGTTTACACTGATTCCCTATAGTAAAAGAGAACTCAGATTGAGTTCGTCAGTCGTTTCACACAGAGATCGTTCAAACGAAGGGAGTTACACAGTGAAAGGTAAGAAATTGATTTGTGGTATGCTTAGCGCAGTACTGCTGTTGTCTGCCGCCGCATGCTCCAGCACACCGACCAAAAGCACTTCTTCTGATGCGACCAGTGCCAGCCAGGCAGTGACGCAGACGACGGCCAGTCAGGTAAATCAGGTCAGTCAGGAAGAAACTGCGAAGACGCCCAAGTACGTATTCTTGTTCATCGGCGATGGTATGAGCTATCCGCAGTTCCAGGCGGCGTCCGACTACCTTGGCGCGTTGGCGGACAGCGACTACGAGAAAGCACTGCCTAGCAACAGCTATGACGAGCGTGGCGGTGCGGTGCTGGATGGCCCGAAGGCGCTGAACTTTATGGGCTTTGACGTTGCGGGCTCCGCCGTTACCTATGATGCGTGCAGTTTCGCTCCGGATTCCGCCTCCACGGCGACCTCCATCGCCACGGGCTATAAGACCTATTCTGGCATGATCAATGTGGATACCACCGGTTCTACCTCCTATGAGACCATTGCCGAGAAGCTTCACGAGCAGAAGGACTGGAAGATCGGTATCATCAGCTCCGTCAACCTCAACCATGCCACCCCTGCCGCGTTCTATGCGCATCAGGCCAGCCGCAACGATTACTATGAGATCGGCGAGGAGCTGGTAAACTCCGGCTTTGAGTATTTTGCGGGCGGCGGTCTGAAAAAGGTCACCGGCCCCGATAAGGACAAGACCAGCCTCTATGACCTTGCGGAACAGGCAGGCTATAAAGTCACCTATACACAGGCTGATGCCGAAGCCGTTACTGCGGCGGACGAAAAGGTCATCCTCATCGACGAGCATCTGGCAGATTCCGACGCCATGGACTATGAGATGGACCGTCAGGATGGCGAGTGGGCGCTGGCCGACTACGTCAAAAAGGGCATCGAGGTGCTGAACAACGACACCGGCTTCTTCATGATGTGCGAGGGCGGCAAGATCGACTGGGCCTGCCACGCCAATGACGCGGGCGCGACCGTTACCGATACGCTGGCGCTGGCCGACGCCGTGCAGGTCGCCATCGACTTTGCCAAGGAGCACGCGGACGAAACGCTGATCCTGGTGACCGGCGACCATGAGACTGGCGGCCTGACCATCGGCTATGCCGGCACGGACTATGACACCTACCTCGATACTCTTTCCAACCAAACCATCTCCTACGCCCAGTTTGACGAGCAATATGTGGCCGCCTACAAGGAAAACGGCACGCGCTTTGAGGATGCGATGAAGGATGTGGAAAAGCTCTTCGGTCTCAAGCTCTCCGGCGAGGAAACCGATCGTCTGGTGCTGACGGACTATGAGACGCAGCGTCTGCGCACCGCCTACGAGCTGGCGATGTCTGATACCTCTTCCGATGAGTATACGCAGGAACAGTATGTGCTCTACGGCACCTACAACCCCTTCTCCGTCACCGTCACCCACATTCTGAACAACAAGTCCGGCGTAGACTTCACCAGCTACTCCCATACGGGCCTGCCTGTTGCGGTCTTTGCTGATGGCGCCGGTGCGGATGCCTTCACAGGCTACTATGACAACACCGAGATCTATCAGAAGATGGCTTCCCTGCTGGAAGTGAAGTAAGAAAACCGGCCAACAAAGGCAGGAGGCAATTGCCTCCTGCCTTTCTGAGATTGATGAGAACAATGAAAACGATCAAAACTATCATGAAAACTAACACTTTCTGGCCGGTGGTCGCTTCGCTTGTACTGATGGCGGTGCTGATCATTCTGCCCACCGGCTATGAGGGGGCGCTTTCCTACCAGAACGCAGACCGCGTCCCCGCATTGGTTCTGTCCACCGATGAGAGCGACGTCTACGATACCGGTTTGGTCCGAACCGGAGATCAGCGCTGTCATGTGCGTATTCTGGGCGGACAATTCGAAGGGACGGAAACGGACGCCGTCAATCGTCTGAGCGGTTCGATGGCTCAGGATAAGCTGTTTTCCGTCGGGGATAAGGCGTTCGTTGTTGTAAGCCACAGCGGAGACGAGATTACGACTGTCTATATGACCGACCATTTCCGCCTGGGCAAGGAGGCAATTCTGGCGGGACTCTTCCTGCTGCTGCTCCTGCTCTTTGCCAGAGGAACGGGCCTGCGCGCTATTTTATCCTTTGTCGACACCATCCTGCTCATGTGGAAGGTTCTGGTGCCGAGCCTGCTGAACGGATATAACCCCATCTGGGTCTCCCTGGGACTGGTGATGGCATTGACGGCATTGATCCTGATGCTGATCTACGGCTGGGATCGCCGATTCCTTGCGGCGGCGTCCGGCGCAGCGCTGGGCATTCTGGTGACGGCGGTGCTGGGCGCCGTGTTCACGGATCTGTTCCAGATCCACGGCGCGGTCATGGAATCCAGCGAGAGCCTGCTCTACGCGGGGTACCAGCATCTGGATCTGACGAAGATCTTCGTCGCGTCGATCTTCCTCGGCTCCTCCGGCGCGGTGATGGATCTGTCCGTCGATATCTGCTCGGCCATCTATGAGGTCGTGCAGAAAAAGCCGGACATCCGCGCCCGCGAGGCCATCGCCTCCGGCTTTGCCGTGGGCCGCGCCGCCTGCGGCTCCACCACCACGACGCTGCTGCTGGCGTACTCCGGTAGCTATATCGCCCTGCTGATGGTCTTCATGGCACAGGGCACGCCGGTAGAACTTATGCTGAACTACAAGTACGTTGCCGCCGAGATCGTGCACACCATCGTCGGTTCGTTTGGCCTTGTTACTGTTGCGCCGCTGACCGCCATCACCAGCGGGCTATTATTGACGCGTGGTATGCTTTGTAAAAAAAGCGAAAGCAACTGAAAATAAATTGCACTTGTCAAGTAAAAGCAGACACAAAAAAGAGAGGTTGATTGTAAAATGAAGTTGGACACTTAAAGAAAAGATCCATAGTAAGCGCTCAATAACCACCCGCCTATAAAACAGGCAGGCCCGAAACCATGGGCCTGCCTGTTAGTCGAGGTAGGTGTTCACATAAGCATCAGAATTTTTCATGTCGAATTCCTGCTGAATGTAGGGCGTCCATGGCATGAGAGACTCCAGTTGAGTATTCCGCCCCAGATTGCGCACCTCGACCGCTCAAGTTGAGCATCCGTTCCGGCAGGATTGAGCACCCTTGCCGCCGTCGTTGAGCACTGCGGTAAAATGTAGATATGCACCGTATTTTGCGGTGTAAATATCTGCAAGGAGGTCACCCGTATGACCAATTACCGTGAGATCCTCAGGCTCCACAGTCTGGGACTCAACAAGACCGAGATCGCGTCAAGCTGCCGGTGCGCTCGGAACACCGTAGCGGCAACGCTGCAGCGCGCAGCGAACTGCGGCCTGCAATGGCCGCTGCCGGAAGGAATGTGGTAGATAGGAAGGCTCATGAGCCTGAGTGTAACATCTAAGGAGCCTCTGAATAAATCGCCTGCGGCTGTGAGCGGATCTTTTCTGCCCACTCTTCGGTATCGAAAAGCGGGAAATATAGCGCATCCGTAAGCCGACGTAAGTCGGCTTACGGATGCGGCATACCCCTTGCGGGTACATACAGTATTCCGCCGCTTTCGGTACTTCGATTGGACGAAAAAGCCCTCGCTCACAGCTCTTACCAATTGAATCAGAGGTTCCCTAAAATTGAATATGCCTTCTTCTCCTTGCGGGAGGAAGGCATATTCTTTGCCGCTTCCTATGTCTAAGGACAGGGGATTCTTGGAGCACCGACCGTAACTGAACTACGTTCTCTACTCTTTACGAGTGGAGGACGTTTTTTTTCAATCAAGACATGATGTGCAGCGAGAACCTTGCGACATGATTACTTTTGTATGCTTTCAATAAAACACCAGGCGTATTTTCTATACAGCAATAGTTACAAACAAGTAACAGAGTGTTGACAAAAATGTATTATAATCTATATTATTGATTGTAACCTAAACAAGCGCAAATTGAATAAAAAGAGGTGGCCTTTTGGTAATGTACATGCACAATGAAACAGAAGCCGAACAGCTCATGGCTCTACCGGATGATGTGTTTACAATAGCCTGTCTTTTGGCATTAACGAGCCTCAGAAAGAGTGAGATATTGGGGTTGGACTGGAATAATATCGACTTGAAGGCCCGTATCATATCAGTTGAGGGGGCTGCCGTTCTGGATGAGGACAACGTGCTTGTAAGGAAAACAAGCAATAAGAATAGATCTTCTCGCCGAAAAGTGCCGATTATCGATCAGCTCTATGCTGCGTTGCAGGCGGTAGAACCAAGGACCGGGCGGGTCGTGAAGATAGGACCTTCAAACCTCTGCAAAAAGATAAATAAGATCTGCCGGGAGCATGGTCTTCCGGAGACGGCGGTGCATGGCTTGCGCAGGAGCTTCGCTACGCTTGCCTATCACCTGAAATGGAGCGAGGAAATGACAATGAGGGTCGGCGGATGGAACGACATCTTGACAATGCGTAAAATCTATACAAAAATTTCTGAACGGGATGTCGTTGCTCAGTCAGAAGTATTTTTGGCCTATTTTTCTACGATCTCGTCACAGAAAACGTAATATTTTCGATTGACAGAAGCAGATCAAGTAAGATATAATATCGTTAGTCAACAAAAAACACAAAGAACTGGGAGGAGCGGAGAGATGCGCAATTCGGAATTTCCGACACCATTGGACATAACGGCGCAGAATGGGCCAAGAATAACGATTACCAAAAAACGAGGGAATCCTATCGTAAATCGAGATGACGTACTTCGTGATATGGTATATAAAAAATGCTATTTGGATTTGTCCGACGAAGAATACGCCGCTTTGGCGATAACAAAGAAAAAGCGCAGAGAGATTGACGCACAGAGAGAACGAGTTTTAGCCTTTGAAGATGAGAAAAAGTATAGCTCAAGGGAAAGAGACGCTAAGAATCGTCCTGTCCTTTTGCGCATGACCTATGATGACCTTGTGAAGTATCTTGCATGTGTCGATTTGACGATCAAGGACTACTATGTTGCTGTTTTGGACGGAAGCGCGAAAGAAAAGCGTGCGTTGCTATCCTGGCAGGACGGCGTTATCTCGAACATGGCGGAACTGCTGGACGGTCTGACAGAAACACAGCGGCTGGAAGTAGTCGAACTGATAAAAAGCTCAGTTTCTCCATATAAAAGAAATATAAATCTGAAAGAATATAAGGCTATGCCAGGTGCAAGACTGTTTCATCATTTGGAGATCCAGGTACTGGATCAAGAGGACGTTCGTGCCGGGTTTGAGCCGGAGGGTACACTGTATGGAGATACGGAACGGCGACTTTCTTCAATGCGGGTGGCGGATCTGAATCGCAATCTTGTAGATATAACCGTCTTGCCGTTCCTGGCAAAAAAGTATGGTGTATCTCTGCATTTCCTTTTAGGGTTTGATGAATCTGTGCCGGTGATTGCAAAGTACGGTCTAACAGAAAAAGCCATGGACTATTTCTGCCTGATGAAGAAAGACGAACAGGAAGCACTGTACCACGCATTGTCCAAGTTCTATTTCGGTGTGTAGGAGAGCGATCAGATGGTAATAGCGAAGGATAAATTGAAAGAACGGGTAGAAGGTAAGCAGCGGCTTGCGAATTACCTTGAACATATCGACATCAAGCTGGATGAGCATCTGAAGCCAACAGAGCCATTTATTGACCTGGACAAAATGATACGGGAACTGCCAAACGCAGCCATCCGATTCGCTGCGGGTTCTGAATTGCCAACGCAAAAGCAAATTGAGGAATACGGTTTGGATCCGGATCGGATGCCTGAGTATCAGGTGTGTTACTGGAAAGCGGCTTTGTATTTGGCAAAGCTCTACCGCGCTGAAGCGATCACCTATAACATCAGCCAGATTGCAGATATGTGTGGGGTAAGCAAGTCTGCAATAGGCAGAATTTTTGCCGGTGACAGACCGTTCGTATGCTCATACCCGGTAATTGAGGTAATTGCCCACGATGTTGCAAATGTATCCTGCCACGAGCTTATGTTCGGGCAGCCTGCCGCCGTCAAGGTTCCGTCTCGATATGCGGCGATGATCCCTGGGTTGGAAAAGCTGTCCGAAAGTGAGATCCGCGAGCTAATTGACAGTGGATGGCGGTATTCCAATCATGTCAACAAGGAAGATCGGACAAGCATTAAGCGTAACGTGCCAAACAGCGGGAAAGATTCCGCCAAGCTCGAAGAAGTCGAAAACAGGGAGCTGTGTGCGGAGATTTTCAGAGAACGCATGATCGACTACTTTGATGAAGACGATATCTCTATGGTCCATATTTTTGATAAAGATGTTGCTATTCGCCCCGCTGTCAGGATCCGACGAATCGTATGCCTGCAAGAGGACACCATTCTCCGTCTCGCCAATCTCATGACGCTGACTGTGGAGAGCTACGCACGAGAAAAAACGGACCTGGAACGGCTTGAAAAGACAAGAGAGGCCATGGAACAGAGCGGCGAGCATCTTCCCTTAAAGGAACAGAGAAGGTATTTTTATGCGCTGGATTATTTCTGCGCAAACGACTGCCTGCGATACTGCGATGCGTTTTACGTGAAAAATGGGGAAAAGATAACGATCACAGATAAGAATATTAAGACTGTGATGCGTATCCTGATGATGATCCGGCGTAAGTCTGTTGGTCCATACGTCGATAAGATCTACAGCATGATTCTTGGAAAGATGCTTACAAAGTGATACGAAAAGCAGCGCCCCTCTTAAGAGCGTTGACATAGAAAAACAGGCAGAAACCCGGTAAAATCAAGGCTATGCCCTGGATTTTGGATGCCATTTGCGTAACCGCCTCCTCGCAGCCATGACAGAATCAAACAGCCGATAGAGTTTTTGGGGCAGGAGGGGCTTATAAAAATCTTGCCATCGCCATTGTGGACGAAGAACACAAGTTTGGCGTGGCCCAGCGGGCCGGGATTGTTGCCAAAACAGACCGGGGAATTCACAAGGGCTCTATGAGCGCCACCCCGATTCCAAGAAGTTTGGCTCAGGTCATTTATGGCGATGTGCGACAATCAGAACGCTCAGAACTGGAGCGAAGTTGCGAGCCGCTACAAGCAGATACCACTAGTGTGTGATGTGTGCGGTGCAGATCTGTTTGTCGAAAAGAGGTACATTCTCAACGATGTGCTGCTGTGTCGTTCCTGTTTCCTGAAAGAATGCGAAAAGGCATCCCACGCACGGCATTAAGAAAGAATGATCCGAACCCGTTCTTTGTGAAAGATGGGTTCGGATCGTTTTCTGTTAGTATTGGATACTATTTGAAGGACACTGTGCTTTCCGGGGTGTCGTAGTAGGCGTAATACACCGTATCTCCTTCGGACAGTCCGGTGAGAATTTGCACGTAATCCGCGTCCGCTGCGCCGATGGTGACCGGGACGGGGCTTCCCAGGACTGCGTTTTTCTCGTCGTAGCTGGTGTAGAGGACGGCCTCGCCGTTTTCTTCTCCCAGAGCGGCGGCGGGGACGCACAGAAGATTTTCCCCGCTGTCCAGCCGGATGAAGGCGGACGCGGTCATGCCCGGGAGCATGTCGCCGCTTTTTTCCAGCGTCAGCTCCACGGTGAATTTGCTGCTGCCGCCGTTGTTTGTGCCGCTGTTGGAGATCTGGGAAACCGTGGCGGAGAAGCGCTCTCCTGCCAGAGCGTCTATGGTGACGGCCGCGGACTGGCCAATGCGGATTTTGGAGATGTCCAGCTCATCCACGGTCACGTCCAGGGTCATGTGTTCCTGAGAGGTGACGGAGGCGACCGTCAGCTTGTCAAGAGAATACGTTTCGAAGGTCTGGGTCTGCCCCATCCCGCCGGAGGACATGCCGCCGCCGATCGAAATTCCGCCGGAGGGCATATCCCCGGAAGGAAACTCCCCGGAGGGAAGATCGCCGGAGGGGGCGCCGGGCTGACCCGATTCGGTGACGGTGAGCGAAAATACCTTTTCCGCATTGCCGCCGTCGCATTCAAAACAGACGGTGACCTCGAAGGTTCCCGCGACGGTCGGCGTGCCGTAAATCACGCCGGTTTTGGCGTCCAGCGTCAGACCGTCGGGCAAGCCCTCTGCCGACCATGTGCCGCTGAGGGTGTCAGTGCCGTTGCTTGCCTGGAGTGCGGAGATGTAGTTCTGACCCACAACGCCGGGGTTCAGCATTTCGGTGATAATGCTGACTTCTTCCGGCGCGGGGGCGTCCCCACCGCCGGGTTCCTCTCCACCGGGATCATCCCCGCCGCCGGGTTCCTCTCCACCGGGATCATCCCCGCCGCCGGGTTCCTCTCCACCGGGATCATCCCCGCCGCCGGGTTCTTCTCCGCCGGGTTCCTCTTCTCCGCCGGACTCTTCTCCGGCGGCGGGATCCTCTACGTCGGACAAAAGACGGACGGTCAGTTCCCCGTCGGTGCCGGAAGCCTGCGCCGTGCCGCCAAGCAGCACGAACCAGTACACATTGTCCTCATCGCCCACGGCCAGCAGGACGTCTCCGGCCTTTGCCGTCCCGGCGGCTTGCAGAAGCCCCTCCGAGGTCTGGATGTATACCGTCTGATCGCCGCTAAAGTGCCAGGATTCCGTCATGCCGGAGATGTCGGCGGCCACGCCGGAAAGCCCGGTCAGATCGGAGACGGTCTGCCCATCGGGATTCACCAGAAGCTCCATCCCATCATCCGAAACGGAAGTCACTTTCGCGGTGTGCGCTGTAAATCCTTCCTCCGTATCCCCCGCGAAGAAGGACAGCAGCTTGGCAGCCCACCCCTTTTCCGTGGCCGACAGAAGGAACGCGCCGTCCGTATCCACCCCCGTAACAATGCCGTCGCAGGGGGCGGTGACGGTCTGCGTCTGATACATGGTGAACAGCTCCTGCATCAACGCCTCGTATTCATGCCGCTGGTCGATGAGCTGCTGATATTCGGCGGAGATGCCCGGGTCATCCAGCTTGAGAAGGGTCTGCCCGACATACACGGTATCCCCTTCCTCTACCAGAATGTCGGAAACCGTCCCGGAATAGGCGGTGGCGTTCCAGGGGCTGTAGATGTACAGTTCCCCGATTCCGAGGTTCCGGCCGTCCTCCGTTTGGACGGTCACCTCTGCCCCCACGGCGTAATCGTCATCGTCAAAGGTGACGGTGAGAACGCCGCTTAAGTTGGATTTGACCCGCCCGTCCACCGGCTCGCCGTCGCCCACCGTAACGGAAACGGTATCCCCCGGATTCAGGTCGGTGTCCGCTTCCAGCTGCACCGCCATGATATCATCCAGGGAGAGTACCGCCAGCGCGCCGTGCGCCAGCATGACGTCCGCGGCAGACTCGCCCTCTTTTGCGTAAACAACCTTCACCGTTCCGGCGGCCAGGGCTTTCACGGTATCGGGGGCGGTGTCACTGGAAGTATCGGCGATCTCCTCCGACAGATAGTCCAGCGTCTCCTGTACGCCGGTGATGGCGGTCATCACGCTGACCCTGTCCACGGTGGCGACGGGGTCGCCTTCGGAGACGGTGTCCCCGTTGCCTACCAGGTATTCCTTCAGCTTCACTTCCTCGGGGATCCGGATGCTGACGGAGGCTTCGCTGGCCAGCTGACCGCCGCCGACGATCTCCATGTCCACGTCCCGGTATTCCGCCGTCGCGGACAGAATGCTTGCCTGAACGCCGGAATCCGCGCCATTGCCGGATGCCAGCATGGGCAGCACCGCCAGCAGAACCACGACCCCCGCCGCGGCCACCCCGGCAAAAATGCGTCTGCGCTGCTTTTTCTGAACCTTATCCATTGCGTTATCCTCCATAGTGCAGTGCGTCGATGGGCTTCATCTTCGCCGCCTTGTTCGCGGGGTACAGGCCGAACACAATGCCGATCAGGAAACAGAACCCCACCGCCACCAGCACAACGGTCATGTTCAGATGGAAGGTCATGTCCAGACTGACCACAACAGTGTTGACGATCTGCAAAACCGCCCAGCTGAGAAAAATGCCAAGGCAGCAGCCCATCATGCAGAGGACGACCGCCTCCATCAGAAACTGGGACAAAATCACGCCTCTGCTTGCGCCGATGGCCTTGCGGATGCCGATCTCCCGGGTACGCTCCGTGACCGTGACCATCATGATGTTCATAATGCCGATGCCGCCCACCACCAGAGAGATCGCCGCGATGCCCCCCAGCATGACCGTCAGCATGGATGTGACGGAACTCATGGTGCTTTCCAGCGCGTCCTGATTGGAAACGGTGAAGGCGTCGTCATCCTGATCGAAGCGCTCCATCAAAAGCCGGGTCATGGTGTTTTCCGCGTCCTCCATCGTCCCGTTTTCCGGGGCGCTGACATAGAAAGTGGTAATTTCGGAGACTACGGAGGAAGACAGGCGGATTAACGAATTGTAAGAGACGTAGGCCACCAGGCTCCCGGAGGAAAACACGCTGGTCAGGTTATTCTCATCGTCCTGCAATACGCCCACAATGGTGTATTTGACGTTGTTCAGGGAAATGGCCTGCCCGACGCAGTCCGTATACCCGATCAGCTCCTCCGCCGCGGTCTCGTTGATGACGCAGGCGTAGGTGTTGTTTTCCATGTCCGATTGCTTCAGCCAGCGCCCCATGGAGAGCTGAAGCCCCTGAATGTCATAGTAATCCACCGTGGTTCCGTAGACGGTGAAGCTGCCGCTTTCCCCGTTGGCGCTGCCGGTGAGGGTATCGCTGGCGTAGGGCGCAACCAGCCCCAGGCTGGGTTCCGACTCCGACCACTGCTGCAATGTGTCCATGGTGATGGGAGACCCCTTGTCATCCGAGACGGTGACGGTCAGAAGATTGCTGCCCAGGCTGGATATGGTGTCCGTAACGGAGGATGTCGCACCGTTCACCAAACTGACCAGCACCACCAGCGCCATAACGCCGATGATGATGCCCAGCATGGTCAATATTGCCCGCATTTTGTTGGAGCCGATGGAGCGAAGCGCCATTTTGAATGACAGCATTACAGTTTCACCTCCGATATCCGTCCGTCCAGGATGTGGATGGAGCGCTGCGCCTGTCTGGCAATGCCGTTATCGTGGGTAATGAGGACGATGGTATTGCCCTGAGCGTGCAGCTCGTGGAAAATGTCGATGATCTCCCGGCCGGTTCTGGAATCCAGCGCGCCGGTGGGTTCGTCCGCCAGGATGAGCTTGGGTCGGGTGACGATGGCGCGGGCAATGGATACCCGCTGCTGCTGGCCGCCGGAAAGCTCCGTGGGCAGGTGCTTGGCTCTTTCAAACATATTCACCCGCTCCAGCGCTTCCCTGACCCGTTCCGCCCGCTCCTTTTTGGGGACTTTCTGATAAATGAGGGGCAGCTCCACGTTTTCCTCCGCCGTCAGCTTCGGGATCAGGTTGTACTGCTGGAAGACAAATCCGATTTTTTCGTTGCGGATCTTGGCCAGCTGGTTTTCGGAATAGCTTTCAATGGGCAGGCCGTCCAGCAGGTATTCCCCCGCGTCCGCCGTGTCCAGGCAGCCGATGATGTTCATGAGCGTGGACTTTCCGCTGCCGGAGGGGCCGATGATGCTGACGAATTCCCCCGGGCTGACGTGTAGGGTGGCGTGATCCAAGGCGCGGACACGCTCGTCGCCCACAAGATAATACTTGCACAGATCTTTGATGTCGATCATAGCCGTCTCCTTATCCCCGGCCGCCGGGCATTCCGCCGCCGGACGGCATACCACCGCCGCCGGGCGCTCCGCCGCCGGAGGGCATCCCGCCGCCGGAATTACCGGGCATATCGCCGCCGAAGTCGCCGCCGGGCATTCCGCCGAAGCCCATGCCCCCAAAGTCGAAGGTCTGGGACTCCGTGTAATACACCACGTCGCCCTCGCTTAAGCCGGACTTGATCTCCACGTAGTTGCTGTTGCTGAGTCCCGGCACCACGTCCACCTTGCCGCCGTATTCCTGGGTGTCTTCATCGTAGCTGGTGTAGACATAGTAGCCGGAGCTGGTTTGGTGCAGGGCGTCTACGGGAATCAGAATGGCGTTGTCCACGCCCTCGATGCGCACGTCCACGCTGGCGGTCATGCCGGGGAGCATCCCGCTTACTTTATCCAGGGTGACGACCGCCGTGTAGTCGCCGGAGGCGCTGGTTTTGTCGATCTCCGTCACCGTGCCGGACAGGGCTTCGTCGCTGACGGAGCTGACGGTGACGTCCGCTTCCTGCCCCAGCTCCAGAGCGAGGATATCGGCTTCATCCACGCTGATGGTCACGGACATGCTGACGTCCGGGGAGAGCACCACAATGTCGGTGATCTCTTCTTCCGCGTCCTCGTCGTCCAGATCGGCCACGGAGTACACGCTGCCGGAAATGGGAGCGGTCAGGCCGTTGCTTCGCTGGATCTGCAGCAGCTCCAGAAGAGTTTCTTCCTTCTCGCTCCGCTCCCGCAGCAGCGCGTCATAGCTTGCGCTGGTGGAGGTGTCCTTCAGGGTGAACAGGGTGGTGGAGGCATAGACCTTCTGATTCAGCGCGGCGTCCACGGTGCTGATGGTGCCGGCGTAGCCCGTGACGGTGAGAGAATCGTGGATGTACAGTGTGCCGCTTCCCAGCTCCGCGCCGGATCCCGACTTTACCGTCACGGCTTCGCCGTTTTCGGGGCCGTCGTCCGTTACCAGAACGGTAGCGGTGCCGCCCACGGTTTTCTCCACGGTGCCATCGATTTCCTCGCCGTCGGAAAGAACCACCGTCACCCCGTCGCCTTCGTTCAAGGCGTCGGTTTCGATATCCACGGCCATGTAGCCGTCCAGAGAAATCTCCGCCAGACCGCCATGCTCCACCATAACGTCCTCCACAAGAGCGCCCTTCTCGGCGTAGATGGCCTTTACCCGCCCCGGAACGCCTGCGGATACGTAGCTGCCGACGGTATCCCCGTCGGCGTCGGCGATCTGGTCATCCAAGTCTTCAATCTCCTCCTGCAGGTCGGACATGGCGGTTCTGACGCTTGCCATGTCCACGGTGGCCAGCAGGTCGCCTTCAGAAACCGTGTCCCCGAATTCCACCAGAATTTCCGTCACCTCCACGCCGGAGGGAACGGAGACGGTTTCGGTGTCCACATTCGCCAGCGTGCCGGAGCCGGATACCACGGTGCTGATGGTTCCCCGTTCTGCCGCCGCGCTCAGCACCTCCTGAGAGGAAGACGCGAACTGCTTCCTTACCTGCCGCTGGAGAATGCTGACGCCGGCAATCAATGCTGCGACCAGCACGGCGACAATAATGAGGACAGTGCGGATGATCTTCCGCTTTCTGGCCTTCCTGCTTTTGCCCAGCGCTTCAAACAGCGCCTCGTCCCCATTCGGCGGGACGGCCGTGGGGGCGCCGGTTTCCTTCTTTGACTTACCAAACATAATGGCTCCTTCCCGGCGGCAAGCCCCTTATGTTAGAGAATACCGCCTGTTCAAGTTCACGCTTATTGTAAATAATGAAGCTGAAACGTTCCTTAAAAATGATGGAATTCACAGAAAATTCATAAAATATGTGGGAGTTTATGAGGATACCGCAAGTTCTGCCGGTACATTCGCTACCGAATGCTATTGCGTGCGGATAAACTACTTGCGCGCAGTTCATCAGGCGAACCGCGCGCAAGACGAGTATATGGCAGCGGTCACTGCCGCAGAAAACGGGAGCCGCCGGCATGGCAGCTCCCGTCAACCATGTATATTTCCTTTACCTGCCGTCCCCAAAGCCGATTTTCATGATCTGCATTTTCATCATTCCGTTGCCGACTTTGGACAGGAAGCGGAAAAATCCGCTGACCGGCAGGGGCTTCCCGTCCGTGTAGCCCAGCATGTAGCCGCGGCTGGAAACGCGCAGACGGCTGCCCCAGGGGGACAGCTCGGCCTTGGCGTCCGAAACCGCAAAATACGCGCCCACATGCAGGCACGCTCGGCATAGCTCGTTTTCTGCCTTATCTCTTTTAGGGCAGCACCGTATAAAAAGCGTCTGCGCGCCTCAGCCGCCTTTTTGCCCCGCTTCCGCAGCGGTCGCTGATGCAGAAAATCAGGAATTATCCTGATGGAACCGCTTGCGGAACTCGGTCGGCGAGATGCCGATGATCTGCGTGAATACGCGGGAAAAGTAATTCGGATCGTCAAAGCCTACGGACGCGGCGATCCCGGCGATACTCTCATTGGAAAGACAAAGCGGATTTTTCGCAAGCTCCATGCGCACCTTATTGACGTAGACATTGATGTTAACGCCGATACGCCGCTTGAAAATGCGGCTAAGATAGGAATTGCTGCAATGGCAGAATTCGGAAAGCTCCGCGACGGTAATGCGGTTCTTGTAATTGACGCGAATGTACTCCAGGGCGTGCGCAAGGATCGTATCTTCGCTGGAATCATGATAGCGGCCGACCGTATCGGAATGCGGCTGCGCGCTGCGCAGCAGATGATAGATTTGACCGAGGTATTCCGACAGCAGCTCCAAGGCGGAAAGCATATGTCCTACATCGACGCTCGGCCTATGGATGGATTGCCGGTAAAGCTGCTGTGCGAGACTTGCGTCCAGCGGCGGATTCTGCGCGCAGGCGCGGCAGATGCGGTGGAGCGTTTTGTGTTCCTGATTCTGAAAAAAGCCTGCGTTGATGGAGCCGATCAATGTATCGCCGTCGAAAATCGGGATCACGTATTCTCCGAGACCGGCATGGCACATTCCAAAGTAGGTGTGTCTGCCGCGCTCACATTTGTGATACATCTTTCGGATCATGCTCAGGCAGATCCGATAATGCTCCTGATCAGATTTCATATACATGCAAAACGGGTTTGTGTGGGCGAGAAACGGCCGGAGTGCTTCATCCAACTGCTTGTTGATGGCGACAAATCCGCAGAAGTCCTTGATGCAGAGCTGAACGCCGTGCCGCTCTGTCAGATAGCACAGATATGCGTTGATCTTCTGAAAGGTGTTTTGCATACGCACCTCCATCATTCTGAATGTAATCGAAGTTTAGCATAGAAAGAAAATCGCGTCAAGGTACAGTGCGGATTTGTCCAGAAATAATGCAGAAAATTCAATGCAAAGCAGAGAGAAATCTGTTATGATTGGCGCATAGAGCAGAAATTAACGAAAAAGTACGAAAGCGTTTGTGCTATTTGAACAAATTTTGGGTTACTTTTTTGTGAAAGTACGATCTTCGAGGAGCAAACAAAACGTGCAGATCAGAGTGGGAGCGCATATATCATGCAGAAAATTCGTAAACAGCTTGCGGTGATCGGCGGCGGTCCGGCGGGCGTCTGCGCGGCGATCACAGCGGCGCGGCACGGCGTGCAGACTGTGCTTGTGACAGACAGACCGGTGCTGGGCGGAAACTCCAGCAGCGAGATTCGCGTCTGGACACGCGGCGCGACCGGCGCGGGCAATCTCTGGGCGGAGGAGATGGGCGTGTGGGGCGAGCTGAAGCTCGAAAATCTTTTTCGCAACCCGGATGCAAATCCTGTTTTCTGGGATGATATCCTGCTGGACGCCGTGCTGAAAGAGCGGAATCTGGAGTTGTTTCTGAACACAGAGATCATTTCCGCAAGCACGCAGAAAAACGGCGCGGTCGTCTGCGTGTATGGTATCCAGCAGGGAAGCGAGCGGCAACTGGAGTTTGAAGCCGACTTTTTTATTGATGCAACTGGTGATGGAACCATCGGCGCAAAGGCCGGCGTACCGTTCTCGGTTGGAAACGGAAAACACGAAACGCTCGGCAACTCCATCCTTTATTACACAAAAAAAGAAGATCATCCGGTTTCGTTTGTCGCACCGGATTATGCCTACGACATGGCGCACATTGAGAAGATCCTTGGCTGCGGCGGACGCATCGTCAATGAAAAGATGAGCGGCAGCGACTGCTGGTGGTTTGAATACGGCGGGCTGTGCGACACGATTGCGGATGCACAGGATATCGCGCTGGAGCTGCGGCGGCTGGTGTACGGCGTCTGGAACTATGTGAAAAACAGCGGAAAGTTTGACGCGGATCATTATACGCTCGACTGGATCGGGGCGATTCCCGGTAAACGCGAGAGCCGCCGGATGCAGACGGAATACTGCCTGACGGAACGGGACATCCTGTCGCAGCGGACGTTCCCGGATGGGGCGTTCTACGGCGGCTGGTATGTCGACGCCCACCCGTCCGGCGGAATGTATGATTCCGGAGAAGAAAGCTGTGTGCAGACGCCTGTTAACGTTTACCAGATCCCGCTGCGCTGCCTGTACAATCGACAGGTTCCCAATCTGCTGTTCGCCGGGCGCATCATCGGCGTTGAACGAAGCGTATTCTTCTCCAGCCGCGTGATGAATACCTGCGCCCTGTCCGGGCAGGCGGCAGGAACGCTTGCCGCGCAGTGCCTGCAAGGCGGAAAAACACCGGAAGCGCTGACCGACGCAGAAGTCGCTGCTGTTCGCCGGACGCTGGCGCGGGACGATATGTTCCTCCCCGGCGCAGCCATCGACGATCCGGACGACCTTGCAAAGCAGGCTTCCGTCTCGGTGAGCAGCGTGCATGCAGGCCATCCCGGCGAGAGAAGCGGACGGATGTCTCTGAAAGACGGTGGTTTTCTTGCGTTCCCGGCGGTGCGCGGCAGACGCATCCAGATCGAAGTATTTGTCGAACGGGCGACGACGCTCCGCGCGCGCTGCGCGGTCACGAAGCTGCCGAACCGTCTGAACATCGGCGCGGAGACGACGGAGCGGTGCTGGGCATTGCAGCCGGGTCTCCGAATGCTCGAGGCGGAGATCACGGATGAAAATCAGTTCTGCCTTTGGTCGTTTGAGGCAAACCCGCTGGTTGATCTCGCGGTCTGCGAGCGTACCCGCATCGGCTTCCTCTGCGGACGGACAGGGGAACCGGAAGTGTATGAGCCATGCGCGTGGTATCAGAACGCGGCGCTGTATGGCGCAGAGCAGCTCGTTTCAGGCGAGAACCGCCCATGGGGCGGAGCGAACGCATGGATCGCCGCGCCGGAGGATGCGGAGCCGTGGGCAGCGCTGCGCTGGGACACGCCGGTATCGGCGCACGAGGTGCGGCTCTGTCTCGACCCGGATCTGACGATGGAGCTGCCGAGCAGCCGCGCCCGGCATTGGGAAAAGAGCCACCTGTTTGCTGCACGGCAGGGTATGCCCGCCGGTCTGACGAAGGAGCTGACGCTCACGGCGGAGCTGGAGAGCGGCGAGACCGTAACGCTCGCAGCGCTGCATAACCAGCATCAGCGGCACGTCACCGTACCACTCCCGCAGGGAGTACGCATCCGTGCGCTGCGCGCGGCGCTCCGGGAGACCTGGGGTGGGATGCCGCCCGCGATCTACGGGATCTGCGTGTATTGATACTGAACTTCAATTAAAATCTTTAAAAAAGATTTTAATTGCCCGAAGGGCAAGAAGTTCATATGAGACTTGTTTTGTGATTTCTTTCCTTATAAATCACAAAACTGGCAGCGCCAACAGGCGATGCATTCCTGATGAAAAGCAAAGATTTTAATCAGGAAATAGTATGAGAAATCAGAGCAGAAATGCTATGATAAATGAAATGAAGAAAGGAAAATGACACCATGAAAAAACTTCTTGCATTGCTCCTGGCGGCCGTGCTGTGCCTGAGCCTTGCGGCCTGCGCCTCGACGCCGAAGGACACCACGCCCGCCAACACCACAAAGGATAACGCTGCGGACGACTCCAATGCATCCGAACCCGCTGCCGAGGGCGGCAAAAACATCGTCTGGGCCGGTTGGTCCGGCGAAGAAGAGGCCAGCAAGGACATCTTCCAGCGCATGATGAAGACCTATGAAGACGCCTCCGGCAACACCGTCACCTGGGTCGGCTGGACCTGGGCGGATACCGCGCAGCAGCTCCTCATCCGGACGCAGGGCGGCGAGCAGCTTGACCTTGCACAGGCGGATATCGGCATCTTCAACACCATCGCGGCTGCCGGCGTGCTGGCCGACTGGAACGAGATCCTTGGCGAGGATTATCTGAAGGAAAACTTTGAGCAGTCTGCGCTGGATGTCGGCAACATCGACGGCAAGCAGCTTGGTCTGCCGTGGAGCATGGCGTCCATCACCATGGTCTACAACCCCGAGATCCTGGCCGCCGCCGGTTGGGACAAGGTTCCTACCACCATCGAAGAGTTCGAGCAGTGCATGGCCGACATCAAGGCCTACAACCCTGAGATCATCCCCTACGCCGTCTCCACCAAGGACGCCACCTGCGCGGGTGACTTCATGCCCTGGCTGTGGACGTTCGGCGGCGCGATCTTCAATGACGACGGCACCGTTGCCATCGACTCCGACGCGGCTGTAAAGTGCGTTGAGTGGTATCAGAAGCTCATGAACGAAGGCTACATCGCCATGGACACCGGCCGCGGTGAAGCGCGCCAGATGTTCGCGCAGGGTCAGGTCGCGTTCTATGACGACGCGGTCGTCGCCAAGGGACAGGCTGTCAACAACGGCGTTGCGCCGGAGGACGTGGTCAAGGTCTGCTCTGCCATGTCCCGCCCGGTTCTGAACGCCGGCGATCAGCCGCAGTCCACCATGTGGGGTCATATGCTCGTCACATTCCAGAACTCCGAGTATCAGCAGGAAGCCGCCGATCTGGCAAAGACCCTTGTCAGCGATGAGGTCGCTACGGACTACTTCGAGAACAACGGTATGCCCCCTGTCACCAAGAGCATGGCTGAGAAGGACGAGGTCAAGAACGACGCTTATCTGAACGGCTTCCTGCAGGCAACCTCGACGGCTCGCCTGGAAGAGACTGCCCGCATGACCAATGCCAGCGAAGTGAAGACCATCATCACCGAAGAGCTGCAGTACGCGCTGCTCGGTCAGAAGACCGCGCAGCAGGCTGTTTCCGACATGGCTGCCCGCCTGAACGCACTGTAATTATTCTGATTCCTCTTACCTGTGCCGTCCCGGCCTCTGCCGGGACGGCACACCCTGAGCGACCCGGCGCAACGCCGCAGAACGGAGGTTTCCTGCATTGAAACAACTGAAAAATGGACGCGGGCTGACAGACTCCCAGATGGGCTTTTTGCTGATCGTGCCGGGTCTGGCGGTGTTCCTCGCCATTATCCTGTATCCCTTTATCGACGCGGTCATCACCAGCTTTACTGACCGCTCCATGCTGTATCCCGACTACAAATTTGTCGCCTTCGCGAATTACGCCAAGGTCTTCAAAGACCCGTATTTCGGCAAGACGCTGGGCACGACGTTCCTTTTTGTGCTGGGCAGCACCATTCTTCCCTACACGCTGGGGTTCATTTGGGCGATTGACCTGAATCAGGGCTTCAAGGGCGCAGAATTCCTGCGCGGCGTGACGCTTGTAAACTGGATCATTCCCGGCACGGCCATCGGCTTCCTCTGGAGCTGGATATTCAACGGCCAGTACGGTATTCTTAATAGCATTTTGAAGGCGCTTGGGATCCTGGAAACCGGGATTCCCTGGCTCGGTCAGACAAACACGGCGCTTTTGTGCGTGATCATCGCGCGCACCTGGCAGATGCTGCCATGGTACATGGCATTTCTGCTCGGTGGTTTGCAGAGCATATCACTCGATCAGGTCGAGGCGGCGCACATCGACGGCGCGAACAACTGGACGACGTTTTGGCACATCATTCTGCCCGGCATGAAGCAGACGGCGGTGCTGGTGTTTGTTCTGGGACTCATCGGCAATTTACAGCATTTTGACCTGCCGTGGACGATGGCGCAGGGCGGCCCCGCGCGGGCGACGACGACGCTCTCCATCGAGGTCTACACAACGGCATTCAAAAACTGGAACATGGGTAAGGCCGCCACGGTTGGCACGATCTGGGCTGTTTTACTTGCCATTTTCAGCATCATCTATCTGCGCCAGCAGAATAAGGAAGAAAGCTAAGGGGGAAAAGAAATGTCACAAATGTTTCAAAAAACGACTGCATTTCGGCTCTTCTTCTGGCTGAGCCTGATTTTGATTGGCTTTTTTATCTTTTTCCCGCTGCTCTGGCTCATCAACACTGCGCTCAAGCCGACGAGCGAGACGTTCAGCACCTATTTCTTCACAGGGCCTCTGACGCTGGACAATATCATCCACATCGTGACGGATTCCAAGATCATGGGCTACCTAAAAAACAGCTTGATCGTGTCCTTCGGTTCGAGCCTGATGGCGACGATCGTCTGCGCGTTTGCGGGCTACAGCTTCGCAAAGTTCCGCTACCGCGGGCGCAAGTTCGTCATGGGAATGTTCATGATGAGTCAGGCGTTCCCGCAGGCGATTTTGCTGCTGTCCATCTACTCTCTGATGAACAAGACGGGTCTGCTCGGCAGCTATTGGGCGCTGCTCATCAGCTACGTGGTGTTTACGCTGCCGG
>ERZ808240.2318-NODE-2318-length-21152-cov-7.183344_pt1 | contig 21152 bp, 21 predicted proteins | sample MGYA00521084_ERZ808240 | MGnify/ENA primary metagenome ERZ808240 (study PRJEB31516, sample SAMN03275571) | gut metagenome | biome: mammalia-associated habitat; material: feces | host: Papio cynocephalus | place: Kenya | collected 2012-08-06 ...
AAAATTCGTATTTCCACAGGGGATTTTACGCCCGAAAATCATACAAGTCAATCTGATTTTTGGAACAATGTCAACAGCCTTCCAACGGATCTTAAACCATCGAAAGACTGTTTCATCTGATACTTAGTTAAAATTTATAAATGATACGTGTACACCCGTGCTTCATATGCCTGCAGCATTTCTTCCTTCTGTTCTGGATAATTTCCGATCAAAAGCTGTGCATCTGCCGGAATCTGCTCCGTTACTTCTGCCGGAATGGGAACTTCTTTTTCCGTAAAATTGCAAAGCACCATCAGCCGCTGCGTCCCGAACATTCTGGTATAGATAAATAATGCTTCATCCTCCGGTGCTAACAGTTTGTAATCGCCATAAACGATAATCTCGTTTTCATGGCGCAGGCGAATCAGTTTTTTGTAGTAGGAAAAGACTGAATTCGGATCACTAACCTCCTGTTTTGCATTGACCTTAGGATAGTTCCTGTTTACTTTAATCCACGGGGTTCCTGTGGTAAAACCTGCATTTGCACTGTCATCCCACTGCATTGGTGTACGTGCATTGTCGCGGCTGATCCGCTTTAAATATCCCATCATTTCTTCATGAGATACCCCACAGGTTTCCGTCAGCTCTTTGTATGCATTCAGGCTTTCAATATCCCGGTAATCGTCTAACTGATCAAAATAAGCATTACACATGCCAAGTTCCTCACCCTGATAAACATATGGCGTTCCCTGCATCATATGCAGACAGGTTCCCAGCATTTTGGCCGAAATTTCCCGATACTGTTCACTGTCATTTCCAAACCAGGAAACCGAGCGCGGCTGATCATGATTGGATAAAAACAGACTGTTCCATGCTTTTCCTTCCAATCCAGTCTGCCATCTGGATAAAATTTTCTTCCATACTGGAAGCGGCATCTTATGGCTGTCCCATTTCCCATATCGGTTGTCTGCCTCCGGTCCGCTTCCCATATGCTCGAACTGGAAAACCATGTTCAGTTCGCTTCCATCCGCATTGGCATATTTTTTTGCCTCTTCCAACGTCACTCCGGCTGCCTCTCCTACTGTGATCAGATCATAGTGGGAAAGCACTTTCCGGTTCATCTCTTTTAAGTACTCATGCACATGCGGGCCATTCGCACAACCGCTGTCTGCGTATCCGGTTTCTCCCGGAATTCCATCCGGCAGCCCTTCCGGTTTGGAAATCAGGCTAATCACATCCATACGGAATCCATCAATCCCTTTTTCACACCACCAGTTCATCATATCAAATACCCGTTCCCGCACTTTTGGATTGTCCCAGTTGAGATCCGGCTGTTTTTTCGAAAACAGATGCAGGAAATACATATCCGTCTGTGGATCATATTTCCATGCCGAACCACTGAAACAGGACCCCCAGTTATTCGGCTCTTTTCCGTCTTTTCCTTTTCTCCAGATATAAAAATCGCGGTATGGATTATCCACGCTCTTTCTGCTTTCGACAAACCATGCATGCTCATCGGATGTATGATTGACAACCAGATCCATCATAATCTTAATTCCCAGCTCATGCGCCCGTGCAAGCATCCTGTCATAATCTTCCATGGTTCCGAATTCTTCCATGATTGCCTGATAATCGCTGATGTCGTATCCATTGTCATCGTTCGGTGACTGATAAACCGGGGACAACCAGATCACATCAATTCCAAGTTCTTTGAGGTACTCTAATTTTTCTGTGATACCATTGAGATCCCCGATGCCGTCTCCATTTGAATCCATGAAACTCCGCGGATAAATCTGATATACAACCGCTTCTTTCCACCATGCCTTATTCAATACCGTATCCTCCTTGCCTCGCACATATTTGAATATCTGCATTATACGGCATTTTTGCGGAATTTTCTTTCACATTACTGCGCAAAAATAAAACAATTCTGCTCTCATTTTTCCGCTTAAATAATTTTTGTTTCCTCCAGCTGTTCAGTAAACGCTTCGTTCATCCGGATGATTGGTTTGCGAAGTACAAGTCCTACAAAAAGTGCAACCATCAAAAAGACACCGAGTTTTGCCAGATCTATCCAGTAATCATTCCCATAACATCCACCAACTGCTTCCCGCAAGGCTGCCATACTGTGGGTAAACGGCAGAAGCGGGTACACTGCCCGGAAAAATTTCGGAGCACATTCAATCGGGAAGGTTCCACCGGTTCCCGCAACCTGCATAACAAGTAAAACCACACTGCCTGCTTTTCCGATATCTCCAAACGAAACCGTCAGCGTATAACTGATCGTGACATAGACAATACTTGAAAACCAGCAACCAAATAAAAACAGGAACGTATGCTCACACTGGATACCAAGGTAATACAAATCCCCCAGCGCAATCAGCGTACTCTGCAACAGACCAAGGATCAGAAATATGATCCAGCGTCCAAGATAAATTTCATGAATTTTGACATTTTTCAATCCCATCTTTTTCATGCTTTCCTCGGAAACGGTCACTTTTAACATCGCAACCAGCACGATCCCGCCGATCCAGATAGAAAGCGTCGAATAAAACGGTGCCATGGAAGAACCATAATTCTCAATCGGATAAATTTTCTTTGTATTCAGTTCCACCGGTGCCGACAGGAAGGCACTGACCCCGGACTTATTATCATAGATCATATGTTCCAGATCCGCATAATCCCCGTTGTCTTTTGCTTTCGTGAGCTTATCCGTAATCTTTTTTATTTTATTTGCAGATTTGCGTAAAAGTTTACCGGAATCATCCAGACAGGTCTGTATTTCTGACAGATCAGATCCTGCAGTGTCCGTTAACGTGTAAACACCCTTTGCACTTGCATTGATCTGTTTCATCAGTCCAGTAATGTCTTTTGATGTTTCACCGATCGAATCCGCAAGCTTCTGCAGAGTTCCTTTTACATCCTTTTCATATTCTTTGCTGATCTGCTGCATCTTGTTCTGATTTTCTTTTACCAGACGATCCAATTCTTTTCGGTCAGTAATCAGACTGGAAGTCGATTTTTTCAGTGAAGCCGATGTATCGGTCAGATCATCCCGCAAGTCTTCCTGTTTCTCAATCGACTTGCTGATTTTTTCAATCATCGGATCTACCGAAGAAGCGGTATCCGGATATTTTTCCGAAAGCTTAATCAGATTATCCCGGAGTGTCGTAAATGATTTGATATTTTTATCTACCGTCTTTGCCACTTTTACAAGGGTATCTACTGTGTCCTCACTGCCATTTACCCCGTCTTCTAACGTCTGGTCCAAAAGAACCTTCATCTCAGAATATACATTTGTGCCTGCTTTGAGTGCTTTGCTTACGCTCTCGGTCGCACTGCTTATTGTCGTCTTCATACCGGTAAACGTCTGTTTTGAATTTTCCAGAACCTGCTTTCCATCCGCAGACTCTGTTTTCAATTCTTTCAGGAAACCAGAAGACGTATTCAGCAGCGACTCGGCAGAGGATGTAATCCCGGAAAAAGTTTCCAGCGTGGAGGCCGTCATATCCATATCAGAAGATGCATCCTCAAGATTGTGGATCAGATTATCCACCAGCCGATCTGCTCCGTTTGCTTCTGCCATATTGGAAACCGATTGAAACACGGTCATTGCAGTGTCTGATATTGTCTGTATAAATACCTGATTCACCTGTTTCTGGATCGCAGTGGCTCCCTTGTCGGTCACTTTCGGTGCGATCGCATTTTCCTTGGCATTGGAATAGTAAATAATCTCCGGTTTTTGAATCTGATCCGAAAACAGACTCATCATCTGCGTACTGAATTTCTTCGGAACAACAATCGCCGCATAGTATTCTCCGGATTTTACCCCCTCCATCGCCTTTTCTTTGCTGGTAAATACCCATTCCATCTGTGTATTTTCCCTTAATGCGGAAATCACCTGTTCCCCTACATTAATCTCAATGGGAATCAGACTTCCGGTATATCCCTCATCCACACTTGCCACCGCGACCTTTAAATTTCCCGTATTGTTATACGGGTCCCAGCTTGCCGCAATATTAAACCATGCATACAGACACGGAACAATAAGGACACCAATGACAACAATCATTGCGATTACATTTTTTCGAATCCGTTTTACATCGCCGATGAAAATTTTCAGAATGTTTTTCATTTGCTGTTCTCCTCCTTCAAAATCTTCATCAGTTCTTCCGAACTCAGTTTTCCCAAAACGGACTTCTTTTTCATTTCTTCATGAAAATATTCTACGATCAACAAATATAAAATCAGTGCAAGCAAAGAAACAATCCACAAAATCAGATAGACCAGTTTGGATTCCAGACTAAACATCAAAATCAAAAATACGAGTGGAATGACCATCATACAAATAAATCCGGCGCGTACCATGATCGGATAATATTTTTCAAACGCAAGTGTTTTCTCCGCTAATTTTTCTCTCCACGCATCGTCCTTCATAATCACCTGCATAATCCGCTGCAGTTGTGGATTATCTCTGCCCTTGGAATCCGTCTCACAGATCATCAGATCCGTTTCTGCAAGTCTGACATCAAACAGATGATTCAGATTCATCAGAAGCGGACGGAGTACAAGCCCGATAAACAATGCGACCAGTAAAAATACCAGCAGTTTTCCCAGACTGCTTCTATAGGTATGATGATAATATCCGGCAATACATTCCCTCATTGCACTGATTGAATAAGAAAATGGAAGCAACGGATGCAGTTTCTGGAAAAATTCCGGCATCATTTCAATCGGATACGTTCCGGAAGAACCCGGAATCTGTAAAATTACCAGAAGAACCGCCAGTGCTTTTCCCATGTGTTTAAACGTCGATGCCAGTGCAAAGATCAGATTCACATAGACAAAGGAAGTTAACATTCCGGCAAGAATAAATTTTACCGGATGCAGACACTGTACTTTCAGCAGAATAATATCTCCCGCACATACGATAGCTCCCTGGATCAGTCCTATGATAAGAAACAGCAGAATGCGCCCGAAATACGCACTTGTCGGTGTAAAATCCGGCACCTCTTTGTCCCGGTCCACTTCCTGTTTTAAAATGGAAACCAGTATCAGTCCGCCTACCCACAGTGCCAGATTCGTATAAAACGGAGTCATTCCCGTTCCGTAATTTTCCACTTCATACAGGACATCCGTCTTTATGTTCACCGGAGAAGACATAAAATTGGAAATGTCTTTGGCATCAATCTTTTCCAGTGACAGGATATTCTGATACATATCCGAATTCTGCAGTGTCTGCAGATCCGTGACAATTTTCTGCAGTTTCTGATCCACCTGGCCCATAACATTGCTCGTCTGCGTAAGTACTTTTGAGCTGCTGTGCAATGCAGATTTTAACTGATCCAGCAGATCCCTCATCTGTTTTGTCATGGATGTTATGCTATGTAATGTTGTTGACAGATCCCCGCTTACATTCGCCAGTCCTTCCAGTGACTGGTCCAGCTGCGGGTAAATATTTTTGCTGAAATCGATCCTGCTGTCCTGAAAACTCTCACGGTTATCCTCTGCAAGCGTTTCCAGTGAACTTTTTGTATCTTTGGAATTCTTTAACACTTTCCGCATGCTGGTATTTGCACTTTTCAATGAATTTACCAGTTTCTGTGCAGAAATGCTCTGCGTCTGCATCTGTGAGATTTCCTGTCCGACAGCTGCCGATAACTGTGTATCTTTTCCAAGATTCTGATTTAACCTTTCCAGATCTTTGAGAAGTTGGGCATTTTTCTCATTGATCCGGGTGATCGTATCAAGACTGTCCCCAACCGCAAGATTTGCCTTATCTGCCTTTATCTCAAACTTATTCAGACTTTTCGAAGCCGAGGACGAAACCTCATCCAGAAAAACTTCCCCGCCGGTCAGCCCATTGGAGAACTGTTTATAAAATTTTCCAAGTGCCGTCTGACTTTTTTCCAGCAATGCGGAAGTTTCTTTTAAAGAAGAAGAGCTGTCCTTTGCCGCCTCATCCACCTGATCCAAAGACTCCTTGATTTCTTTGATCTGTGTATCGGATTTATCTACTTTTTTCTGAAATTCTTTTACCAGCTTCTGATAATCCGTTAAATTATTCTGAACTTCGGTAATGGCAGATGTCAGTTCCGACTGTGTATCGTCCAGCCCTCCGGTAATACTGTCTGCGGAAGACTTTACAATTTCTGATACTGCCGAAGATGCCGTAGCGGAAAATGTGTCGTTGATCTGCTGTTGCACTGTTGTCGCACCGGTATCGGTAATCTTCGGCGCAATAGCATTTTTCTTTTCATTGACATAATAGTCCAGCTTCGGGCGTTTCAGGTTTCCGGAGAGAATACTTACCAGAGAACTGCTGAAATTCTCCGGAATAACGATTGCCGCATAGTAATCTCCTGCCTGCACACCTTCTTTTGCTTTCTCTTCACTGACAAACTGCCAGCCCAGCGACTTGTTTTCTTTCAGTTTTTCAACAATCGAATCGCCTGCATTCATCGTGATCACATCGGTTTTGGCCCCGGTATCGCAATTGGCAATTGCCACCTTGATTCCCGAAGTATTTGCATACGGATCCATGTTTGCAGCAATATTAAACCATGCATACAAAGACGGCAGGAGACATACGCCCATCATAACCAGTGTCGCGGCACGGTTTTTTAACAACCGTCGCACATCCCTGCGGAAAATCTGAAATGCTGTCTTCATTCATTACCTCTTTCTATTCTCAGTTTCTTAATGAAAAAAGAAAATGGCTTTTTCAGCCATTCCCCTTTTTTATTATAAAGAGTTCTATATGAATGTTCAACCGAAACTTGAAAATTATTATTTATGTTTTTGGGTTTTCCATTGTATTTTCTTCTGATTTCTCATATAATATAAGTACCGAAAAAAGTATCTGATATTATACCGTATCACGTACCTAACAGAAAGGAGTGCTTATATGATGACCGCTACCGTAGCAACCGATTTAAAAGCAAATCTGAAATTTTACATTGATAAAGCATTGCATGGAGACAGTGTTATTATCACCCGGCCGAAAAGAAAAAATGTTGTCCTGATCAGTGAAGAAGAATACAATGAATTACAGAGGATAAAGCATAACGCAGAATATATGTACAAAATGAACACATCCATCCAGCAGGCAAAAGAAGGCAAAGTTGTCATAAAATCTATGGAAGAACTGGAACAGTTAGCCGATGAGTAGACCACAATTTACAGAACAGGCCTGGAATGAATATATGTACTGGCATGCCCAGGACAAAAAGACATTAAAGAAAATCAACAAATTAATTTCTGATATTATGAGAAATGGCGCACTCACAGGTGAAGGAAAACCTGAACTTTTAAAAGGAAATCTCTCTGGCTATTATTCCAGAAGGATCAACGACAAAGATCGCCTGATCTACAAACTCCTTGATGACAACGTCGTTGAAATTTATTCCTGTAAAGATCACTATCTTGATAAATAAAAATGGAGCCATCCCGGTATATCACCCAGGGATGGCTCTTCTGTTTTCATTGATACATGTTCACACCTTGAGAATCGTTCGCATGGTGCACAATCAGCTGGCGAACAAACGATCAAAAATGACCGGATTTTGCTGCATACCTTATCATGCCGGCAAACAGCAACAGAAGTCCAACAATAATCACTACAGCTGCCGCAACACAAAACCATAACGCGCCCTGCACACCAGAGGCAAAGATCCTGTAATACAATGCAGACGCACCGCCTCCGATGACAAGTCCTGTGACAATGCCTTTGCTTCCATATCCGAAAAATTCTTTTACAAGCATCTGTTTCTCCTGCTTCGGTGTCATGCCGACCGAGCGCAGAATGACAAATTCCCGTCTCCGCTGCCACAGATCCGTCAGCACCGTATTACAGATGTTCGTCACACCGATTAAAAGCACTGCAAGCAGAAATCCATAGAGTGCAATTCCATATACAAACAACAGCATATTATTTTCCCGGTTCTGCAGATCGCGGTTTCGGATTTCCTCCGGATAAAAATCATAGGTTTTTTCCAGTGCCTGTGTGAGCGTTCCCGGATCGGTACTGGCGTATTTTACGGTAATTTCTGCACCGCCCTGCGGATCGTGGGCATCAAGCCATGCATCACTGACAATGATGGTTCCGGAGTCTGTATAGCCCTGCGACTTATCGACACCAAACGGCCGCCTGGTTGTGACTGCTGCGATCTGCACCTGATCGGTCATATCCGGCGTTTTCTCCCTCTGTTCTTCGTGGCAGAACTGCCCCCTGATCCAGTCGCCTGTTTTGTAATCTGTCACCTTCCATGTGGTTTCCTTTCCGTCCCAGTACCCGGCATACGCATTGTAAAATATCGCACAATCTTTTGCCTTTTCATAGGAAAGTCCCAGTTCTTTCAGGTAATTGCGGTACGCCGTTTCTCCGACTGCCAGTACCTGAATCACTGCTGTCGTCTCATGTTTAAGATCCGGCGCTCCATTTCGTCGGATATGCGTCTGTGTATACGGTACCTCTTTCGTATTCACTATATATGCCGCCGTCCGCAGGACTGCCGCTTCCGTGACGCTTTTTTCCTTTGTGCTCTGCAAAACCGCAGACCGGTTTGCCTCCCAGCTTCCCTGCACATCCACCGAAACATTGGCATGATCGTCAAACATATGGTTGCTTTGTCCTACCGAAATCGTCTGTACTCCCATAAAATAGGATACCAGAATAAAAAGCGCCGTACATCCTGCGATTGCAGCCGTGATCGTCCGCTTTTTTGCCCGGCGGCTTTTCTTTGCCTGCCCGCGCATTGCCGCAACCGGAGAACTTTTTGCCGCCTGTTTTGCCGGACGGCGCGCGGAAAGAACAAGAGTGACAGCCGAAAGTAAGATACCGGCGATAAGCATCTGCCATGCCACATGAACATGCAGATACTGTACGGTATTCTGCCCATCCAACAGCGCTTTGATGGCATAAATCCCACCTGTCGAAAGCAGCAGTCCCAGCACAGTTCCCAGAGGAATTGCGGTGCGCCCTGTCAAAAATGCCTCGTAATACACGCTTTGCCGAATCTGCCGCGGTGTGGCGCCGACCGATGCAAGCATTCCGTAACTCTTTCGCTTTTCCTCCATGGAAATGGCAAAACTGCTGCCAATGCAGCTTACCGCCGCTGCCAGAATGATAACCGTCGTGACCGCAACTGCAAGATAGAGAATGTGGTACGCCGACTGGCCGATATCCATGCGCTCAAACCTTATCAGCCCCCAGTTTTCATAAAACCGGTACGGAGACTGCTCCATCAGATCATTGATCTGGCGGTTTGTGATGCGTTCATCTTTGACAAACGGAAGTTTCTGCACACCGGAGGTAAGTGTAACCCCCACAATATCCGCTGTTGTCTGTGCCCGGTCACGCAGCCCTGCTTTCGTGTACTTGCAGTAAATATCCGTGTGCTGCATATACTTTGCCGGGATATTATCTCCCTTTGGATTCAGATATGTAATTACACTGTAGCCCGGCGCTGTCCACTCCTCAAATCCAAAGTTCGGACGCTGCACAATACCAACCACCTGAAAAGATGCCGTAAATTTCTTTTTCAGTTTTTCTCCTGTTCGGTAACCGCTCGACTGTGTCAGCACATTCCCGTTCTTATCTTCTCGTTCGGAAATGTCCAGTGTGATCGTATCACCCACACGATATTCCACACCACCGTTCGTCATCATATGCCGGGAAAGCAAAATCTCATGATCGTTTTCCGGCATACGTCCCCTGATCAGATGCAGGGCATTTTTCTGCATGGCCCGATTGTCCATTGCGGTCAGATATACATACGGTTTATCGGGATTTTTACTGCCGGAAAGCTTTGCATACCCAAGTCCTGCACTCTGGTATGCGGTCGCGACCTTGCGGTTATTTACAATGTGATCCGCCTCCTCACGCGGCACATCGTAAAATACATAGTCATAATCTCCGCTTAAATCCTTTGCATATTCGATCAGTCCCGCCTGACAGGACGAAGCAAAGGAAAAAACTGCGGCAAACAACGCCGTGGCAATGCAGGTTGTAATCCACACGGCAATGGTCTGCCGTCTGTTTTTCTTTCGCTCACGGATCGTCAGTTTTTTCATAATGGAAGTAACCATGCCTATCCCTCCCTTATGATTTTTCCATCTTCAATGGCAATCACACGGTCGGCGGTCTTTGCAATCTCCAGATTATGTGTGATCATGATGATGGTCTGTCTGTATTCCTGATTCGCTCTGCGCAGCAGCTCGACGATCTCGTCACTATTCTTTTTATCCAGATTTCCTGTCGGTTCATCTGCCAGAACAATTGCCGGACGGTTGATCAGTGCCCGCCCGATGGATACGCGCTGCTGCTGTCCGCCGGAGAGTTCTTCCGGAAGATGCGTTTTTCTTCCGGTAAGCCCCAGCTCATCAATCAACTTATCCAGACGCTTTTTATCCACCGTCTGTCCGTCAAGCTCACACGGCAGTGTAATGTTTTCCTCCACATTCAATGTCGGGATCAGGTTGAAAAACTGATAGATCAGACCGATCTGCCTGCGCCGGAAAATTGCCAGTTTTTCCGTGCTCAGTGTGTAGATGTCTTCTCCCTGTATCCAGACTTTCCCCTCCGTTGGCTGATCCACGCCGCCTAACATATGAAGCAGTGTCGATTTTCCGCTGCCGGAACTGCCGACAACTGCCACAAATTCGCCCTGTGCGACGGAAAGAGACAGATCATTGACTGCGGTCACACTTGTATTGCCTTTGCCATAGATCTTCGTAAGATGTTCTGCTCTTAAAATTTCCATTGTGTTCTTTCCTCCTTTACAGGTTTCATCTTACGCATGGCAGGTGACATCTCCGTGACATTTTTGAAATTTGTCAGGTTATTTTAAGTATTTTATGATAAAAACATTGTATCCATTTTCGGATTCAACGCTCAGATACGCATTTTGTTTTTCAAGAATAGCTTTTGCAAGGGGCAGTCCAATTCCGATATTGCTGCTTCCATCGTTTGCGGCACTGTAATAGCGTTCAAAAATTTTCTTTATCTTTTCTTTTGCAATCGGTGCCCCCGGATTTGCTATGGAGACAGACGTATAAACTGCATTATCCGAAAGCGTTACCGTCACGTTTTCGCCCTCTTTGCTGTGCTCAATGGCATTTTTCAGAATGTTTTGTACCGCTTCGCGGTTCCAGTCCGGATCACTCACCCGCTGCACCTGTGCTTCCATGCCGCAAACGCGGATTTCTACGCCTTTCAGTTCCGCAAAAATTTCCAGATGATCGATTGCCTCCGTAAGCATCCGGTTGACGGAAAACGGCTCTTTTTTCAGTGCAACCATTCCCGCATCCAGTCTGGATAATTTTAACATGGCTACAATCATCCAGTTCATGGAATAAATCTGCCGGGAGACTTCGCGCAGAAAACGCCTGCGGGTTTCCGGCGGCATCTGCTCGTTTTCATTGAGGTTATCCAGCAGAATGGATGCTGAAGTAAGCGGTGTTTTCAACTGGTGGGAAATGTCCGCAACCGATTCTGCAAGGGCGGTCTTTTTCTCTTTTGCGTGGTCGGACTCTTCTTTTAGAAACAGCGTGATCTTGTAAAGCTGGTTTTTCAGATGGCTTAGTTCATCCTCCGTGTTGTCCGCCAGTGCCAGATCATAATGACCGCGGACGATTTCTTCCATGTAATCCGACAGTTCCGCAAGTTTACGGCTCCGCCGTTTCTGATAAATAAAAAACAGACCTCCGGCTGCAAGTTCCGCCAGCAGCACACCGCCAAGCGTCCCCAAAAGAATCCTGCGTTCCATGGTTTTTGTTCCGGCAATCACCGGTTCCGCCTCTGATATGCCATAACTTTGCAGGATTTTTTCTGCTTCTTTTATTTCTTTCTGATGGGATTTCTGATATGCATGCGGGTGCTCTAAAATGTGCATGCACTCTGATATTTTTTCCTGTCTGGATTCCTCTGTGTCAATGCCATCGTTTTTTAGTACGATGCCAAGCATTGCAGTTACTGTCTCATTTTCCCGCGCCCTGTAGTTGCGAACCACCAACGTGGTCACGGTTCCTGTAAGAAGTAAAATTATAACACTATATAATAGAAACCACCGGAATAATTTTTTTGCTTCTTTGTTTTCGTATTCCATCCTGTTCACCTACAGATTCAGCCGATACCCGATCCCGCGCACCGTGACAATCACATTCCCCTCTTTGTCACCCAGTTTTTCGCGCAGACGTTTCATCGTAACGGTCAACGTATTGTCATTGACAAAATTTCCTGCCATATCCCAGATTCCGTTTAAAATTTCCTCGCGCGTAAAAATTTTATGCGGATTGGAAAATAAAGTCATAAGAATTTTGTATTCCAGCTTTGTCACCGCAATCGTTTCCCCGTCCCGATAGACTTTGCCCGTGTCCGGTTCCACCGCAATAGTCCCACAGGTCAGCCGCCGGATTTTTTCGGTCCGGCGCAGCACATTGCGGATGCGCGACACCAGTTCCCGGTTTCGAAACGGCTTGATCACATAATCATCCGCTCCGAGATCAAATCCGAGCACCACATCTTTTTCCTCATCCTTTGCTGTCAGAAAAATGACTGGTGCAATGTCCTGTTCCTTGATCTTTCTGCACAGATCAAATCCGTTTCCATCCGGAAGGGAAACGTCAAGAAGCACAAGATCCACCTGCCTGCCGGCAAGAAGATCCTGTGCTTCTTTCTTGGTTTTTGCCGCTAAAAACGTATATTGTTCTTCTGTCAGAAGATATTCTAACCCCATGATGATCGACTCGTTATCCTCGATCAGTAAAATTGTCTCATTCATACTGCCTTTTCCTCTGTTTTTCAACTTTCTGCTTATCATAATAAGGGAAATAAGAGGAAAAGTCCAGCCGGCAATCAGACTTCCAGCCGGTGGTATCTTCGTTTTCCCGCAGCCATCGCGCAGACAGCAGCCGTTCCACTACAGAATAACACGGCAAATTCATTTCCTGCAAACGACAGGCACAGATCATTTTCCATAAACCAGCCTCCGCTGGTTGCATACAGTACTGTGGGATTAAATAATTCCCGGATAAGATCCCACACATTTCCCATCTGCACATAGGCAAGCAGATATGCCCCCATAAAAAGAAGACCCAATACCGCAAACGAAAAATAACTGTTCTGTAAAACCAACTGCACTGCGGCGGTAACAGCCGCAACGATCCGGCTGTATGCCTCTTCCAGTTCTTTTCTTTTTTCATCCAGCTTCGACCAGTCCTCACGCGGCAGCGAAGTTCCCAAGCTTTCTATCAGTTCGGCGTAAAACGGCATATCATACTGGGAATCTGTTGTCTGTCCTCCCACCGGATAAATCGTCACTTCCAGAAACAAATGATAAAACAGCACCGTAAATACTGCTATAACAAGCAATACCCGGATATCCATGATTTTTTTACATTCTTTTATCAATATTTTCATGCCGGTTCCTCCTGATATGTGACCAGAAATACATCTTCCAGATTCGGTGTACAACTCCTGCTGTTTTTCTCCGGCCTGTTGCTGTAATAACGCACCTGCATGTGTTCCTGCTCCTGCCGCACGGATAGAATCAGATGTGTGTCCTGAAATGTATCAAACGCACGGTCTTCCATCACACGCTCATACACCTTTCCATCAAGCGTTTTACAAATATTGGAAACCGTGTCCATCCGGTATAGTTTACGGTCTTTTAACAGAATCACCTGATTGGCGATTGACTCGATATCCGACACAATATGCGTGGAAAGAATGACGATCCGGTCCTTTGACAAAGTAGACAGGATATTGCGGAAGCGCGCCCGCTCCTTTGGATCAAGTCCCGCAGTCGGTTCATCCAGTATCAGGATTTTCGGATCATTTAACATTGCCTGTGCAATTCCCACCCGCTGGATCATTCCTCCGGAAAATTTTTTCATTTTTTTGTCTGCCACATCGGAAAGCCCGACCAGCTCAAGCAGTTGTTCTATCTTTTCTTTTGCGGTCTGCTTTGGCATATTTTTAAGCGCTGCCAGATAATCCAGGTACTGCACGGGCGTGTTGTTTTGGTAGTATCCAAACTGCTGTGGCAGATACCCCAGCAGATCCCGGTATTTTTCCCCGAGTTTTGCAATGGGAATCCCATCCCATAAAATTTCCCCCTGTGTAGGAAACAGCAGGGTTGCAATCATTTTTATGAGAGTTGTCTTTCCCGCACCGTTTGGGGCAAGCATTCCGTAAAGCCCATGCTCCATCTCAAGACTGATGTCTTCCACCGCGGAAAATTTTCCGTAACTTTTGCTAACATGCGAAAGAGTAAGCATCTTTTTTCTCCACCTTTCCTATTGATACGAACAAAAAGCCAAAACTTGCGGCAGTGACCGCGCCGTGCACCACCAGCGGAACCGATGTAAAAAGGAACATCTGCACGCCAGTTCCCGCAAACCTTGCAATCACGCACACACACGCCCAGACTGCGATCAGACCTGCATAAAACAGACCACCCGCACCTTTGTGGCAGGCATATACACAGACCGAGGCAAACAAAAACACACTGCTGCTTCCCACCAGAACCATACTCACAAACGCTTTTCCCGAAATATCTGTAAATAAAGCTGCTCCGGCCACATTGACCAGTATCATGATCACGCCTGCATACAGCATGCGAAGTCCTGACAGATAGCTCTGGGAATAATGAAACGAGCCGATCAGCTCCTGCATGTGGTTCTGCGCATCCAGCCACCACGCCAGTGCCGCAAACACAAGAAAACAGACCGGAAATCCTAAAAACACGATTATCATCTGCGTTTCGGGCTGCTTTGCATATGACTGTCCGAGCCATCCGATTCCCAGATACAGGCAGGCAACTATAAGCCAGATACTTCCGCTCTGATAAAATATGGCACCAATGCCCGGCCCCCAGTAAATTTCTTTGATTCTTTCCCACAGACTCTGCCGTTTTGGTATTGCTTTTTCCACAATCGCGCGACATTCCCCCTGTATAACATCATTCTCCGGGAATTCTACCGGAAGCAGTGGTATCTTCTGTTCATTCTTCCATTCTTTTTCCATCCGCATCGCTTTTTCCTTCATCTTTGCACCTCCCGCCGAATCCTTTTTAACATCTGGTAAAATCGGGTCTTTACGGTACTCTCCGCAAGATCCATCTCCTCTGCAATCTGCGCAAATGTCTTCTCCTCAAAACATTTTTTCTGAAAAATGCGAATCCATTCACGCTCATAGGAAACGACAATGTCCATGATCCGGCGAATCTGCTCTTTTTGCACCATATGCTCCGCCAGATCACGCACGGTTTCTTCCTCTTCATCCTCTGTTTCCCATTGCAGAGGCTGCTGCAGTTTTTCCTTTTTATAACTTTTGCTGCGGTAATAATCCGTGATCCTGTTGGCTGCCACACGGTATGCCCAGGTGCGGAAGCCCGCCTTTTTCTCATCAAACGCATAAATTCCCTGTAAAACAGTGATAAAAATTTCCTGTGTCAGATCAAGCGCAAGTTCCCGCTCTCCGGTCTGCCGGTAGGTAAATGCATAGATTTCCCGGTAGTATCGTCGGATCAGTTCATCCGCCGCTTTTTTATCCTGTTTTTTCTTAATTCTGCGGATTAACTGGTTGTCTGTCTGCATGCATGTTCACCGCCTTTATCTCCGTTCACTCAGATATACGAAATATGATACAAAATAGTTGGGATTCTGAAAAGATTTTTTCAAAAAAGAAAAAAGGACCGGTGCAAAATCAATTTACACCAGTCCCTGTCATAAACTTTTATGCGTCCTTATCTAAAAATGCCGCGACAAAAATCGCCGGAGAGTTCCAGTAAATCGTGATTTCATTCAGCGAATAGCACTCCCATACATCCAGAAAACATTTCATCGGCGGTGTATCCGGCGTGATCAGCCACTCTGCTTTTTCATCCACCGGAGCGGAGTTTGGACCGCCCACGACAAATCCCGGAATAGTCTCATCGATTCCATCCGAAACAGTCACACGGTTGTGCGGATTCTGACAGCTTTTTGTTCCCACGGCGGTCACATAGCTGTAGCCGGTTGCATTCTCACCAAGAATATAGTCCATCTGCGCCTGTGCCGTTTCCCGGTAACGCGCTTCCCCGGTCAGAAGATGCGCAACCGCAAGGATCATGGCGCGGTTGAGCACAACCATGTTGCTGCCCCAGCCATATTCTTCTTTTGTCAGCGCGACAAAATATCCGCTGGCATCTGCAATGTCACAGATTTTATCCGCCTCGCTTAAAAATGCCTGCCGGAATTTCTGCTGGCACGCCTGAAAACGCTGTGCTTCCTTCACTTCTTTTTTCTTTGCTCCAAACAGACAGGAAAGCCCCGCCAGACCGGACACATCCGCCTAGCCCATATCGGTCGGATTTTCGTTTGTTTTTAAATATTCTTCCAGTGCCATGCCGCAACGCTGGAAATACAATACTTTGCACAGCGTGCGATTCAGTGTATGGTATGCCTTGCGGCTTATGATACAGTTTCCGAGAACCGCACCTTCCCCGTCCTGAAATGTTACGGTTCCCTCCTCTGTAAGATCGGAAAAGTCAATGTGCCATACCTTATCTTCTGCGCTCTCATCAACGCCTGCGTACACGGCCTGTTTTACAGTGATCTGCTCCCCTTTTTCATTCCAGATGAACACCTCTTTGTCCTGCATTTTTCCCATTTCACCCGCACGGTTTTCCTGCGCAAGTACCGCAATCTTGCGACCTTTCGGCAGATACCCTGCCTGATTTGCATAAAATCTGATCATGTTGATACTCCCTGTTTTTTCCTACAAAAAAAGCAGTTGAATATTCAAACTGCTCTTCTTTTATGTATTAAATTATAGCTTGTTTTAAGTAAAAATCAATTATATTTTAAGTTATTTTTCTTTATTCATGCTTCTTTTTTATTCTTTTTTAAAACACCCGTCAGCTTCTCCAGCACCGTACATACCACAAGGGCTGTTACAATACCAAGTACCGCTCCAAACAGAACATCTGTCGGATAATGCACGAAGAAATATAATCTGCTAAAGCCTACAAGTGCCGCAAATACAAACGTTACAATGCCTGCTTTTTTGAAATAATAAAAGATTGCCATTGCACTAGAAAATGCCAGATAGGTGTGAACGGACGGACAGGAAAAACTGCCCGGTTTTTTGACGATCAAAGCTACCGTATCGTCCACCGCGCATGGTCTTGGTCTTGCGATCAGATCTTTCAGCCATTCATTTCCGATCAGGAATGACACTGCATAAGAAATGAGCACTGCCGCGCCGCATTTTCTTGTTTTCGGAATCAACAGCAATACTATTCCAACAACGATCCACATCTGGCCGAGTGATCCCACCATCTTGTTAAAAACCGATACCATAATGGTGTCCAGCACCGGATTGTGAATCTGCTGTATTGCATGAAGTATATTTAGTTCCATGAAAAGAATTCCTCCTTTGTACTTTTCTTTCCATTGTAAAAAAATTCAATAACAAAATCAATAAACTTTCAGGAAATTCATTGTAAATCTTGTCCCTTTTCCCAGTTCGCTGTCTATCTCAATGATCCCGTCATGCGCTTCAATAATTGATTTTGCAAGCGGCAGCCCCAGGCCGATTCCCTGCGTATCTTTGGCTTAGTACAAAATATTATATAAAATCGTTCACACTATGTTGCTCTACTACCGTCTTTCCAATAAGAGTAATTGCCTTTTGCGGACAATTGTTAATACAACGATAACACATTGTACACCAAGCTTGTGCCTGTGCTTTATGATCAACTATGGAAAGATTTTTCATTGGGCAAAGTGTTGCACATTTTCCACAACCGCTGCAGGCATTACGATCAATATGTAATTGATCTGTATACGAGCGTGTCTTATTATAAAACCACAGTCTTTGTCCCAGCAATCCTGCAACATGGTTCCAAATATGTAATCCTTCCTGCGGTGGATTCTTTTGTTTTAACCGGTATGCAGCTTTTATGAGTTTATCCGTAGCAGAACTTATCATTTCTCTGTTCCGGGATTCTGATCTTTTTAATGCCTTAACATCACAAATACAGTCTGGCATTTTCAGATGCAGCCCTCCTATAATATGAGCCCCATATTTTTTTAATAATCTTGAAGCAAGCCCTGTTCCATCTCCGCTAAATAATCCCATAGTTGCAATCAAAAAAATTTTTTTACCATCCCAGATGGCTTGATTTATGATTATAAAGTCCCGGACTATTTTCGGAAGATTACTATAATAAACCGGATACGCAAAAACAATTTCCTGATGCTGTTTTATAGCCTCTGTAACGGAATTTTCTTCTATTGAAAAAACGGGTGAATTCTTATCATATATCGATATCAACTTTTCTATGCAATATTGTGTATTTCCGGTGCCGCTAAAATATACTCCGATCATTCTATTCCTCCGCTATATTCAAAAAAGAGAGAGGAAAAATATCCATATAATCCGTTACTTTTTGTTTCCAATTTCCATCATAAGACACATGCTTCATCGTTGCCAACGATGTGATTCCATGTATGAATGCCCACAATGCAATAATAACATCTTCTTGCTTTTGCATGGGATAATTTATGCGATCTAATATTTTAGATACCACAGTCTTATAGATGACAAAAGGACGGTAATTTTCTTCGTCTGAACTTCCAAATGTCAGATCAATATTTACATTAGATTGCGAATATATGAATGAAAAATAATGTGGATTATCTATGAAAAATGAAACATAGGCAACGCCCATATTTTTCAGCAATTCTGGTGTGTCTTCATAATCTGAGATCGTTTCTTCCAGTATCTTTGAGAATTGATCCGTTATATGTTGCTGCATGGCATCTAATAATTCCTCCTTACTTTGAAAGTGGCTATATGGAGCGGCATGACTTACCCCACATGCCGCAGCTACTTTACGGAGAGAAAAAGAATTCATTCCTTCTGAATTGACAATTTCAATGCCCTTTTCAATCAGGGCATTTCTTAAATCTTTATGATGATATTGCTTTTTTGGCATAATGGTACCTCCAACAATCTTTACAGTGTCAAGTTTCAAAATCCCAATAAGCAAAAAACAGGGCATTGGGTTTCATCTCCCATTGTCCTGCTTCTTATTTTTTCCGTTCTTTGAGAAATATTAATGCGGCTATTTATTGCCCATCATACTGCCGATATAATCATCAATGTCCTGCACAATGCAATGATCTCCCATCGTGTGCAGTGATTCAAAATACTTTGTGATATACTCATAAATACCATATTTATCAAACACCTTTGCCACATCCGCTCCGGAAAGTCCCTTAAAATAGCGATACCGCTCCATACAATAGATCAGAAAATCAGATTCTTTACTCATCTTTTACGCCTCCTCCGGATAATCATAAGAACCTGTTAAAAGTTCATCCTGATACATGGTATACAACGTCATTGCACTGTAATGCCACAGCTTTGACTTCTCATTCGAAAGTTCCTGATAAAGTTTAGACTGATAAAAGTGGGATATGACTTTATCATCATCCACATTGCTGTTTTTGGTGATCTGATCAATAATAGGTGGTACAATCATTGTCAACATTGCACTGAACTGTTCTTCATTCATACAAACTCCTTTCCCTCAAAATGCAGGTATTGCAGAGACTTCTCCGTTCCAAATACCAACTGATTGAATAATTCCTTTTTATATATTCTACTCTAAAAAATAAACAACATCAATCGCTGGTTATGCCAGATTCCCAAACCTAAAAAGCTTCTTCTGTTCCTCCGGCAAATACTTCGCCAGTTCTTCCACCAACTCATACACCTTCGTTCCGGGTGCTATCTCCGCCGGTGTCTTTCCTTCTCCCTTTTTAATAATCCGTCTCGCATATCGAATTGCTAACTTCGGACTTCCGCCATTCATCAACGTTTCAAATATGTCATTCATATTTTTCTCATACTTCCCAATACCCAGTTCTTGAAACTTGTCATTCAAAAACTTCTTATACTCGGATCTGTGATTATTTGCCGTGTAATATGCGAAATGCAATATAAACCAGAATTCAATACACTCATTACTCCACGCCGCATGATACTGAAGATCCGGATTCTTTTGATTTAATACTTCTGCCCGCTGAACTACTCCATTAACATCACTGGATGGAAAACTATCTTTATCATAGACACACCATATCTGCCCTTTTGTAATCTTATTTTCACGTACATACTCTTCAGCCTTTCCGATCACACGCATCGTCTCAGCCTGACAGCCTTCAATTTCGATCAAAACCATATCTCGATAAATGGGATTATCCTCGATATACCGTTTAAATCCTTGAAAATACTTAGGTTCCGTTGCCTGTCCTTCGCAGAAAATATAGTAGCGGAATTCTTTCTTTTCCAGATATTCCTGCCGGCGTTTCTTCTTCCAGTTATCTTTCTCTTTTCTGCCCCTTTTAGCCATTCACCATCCCCCAATCTATAATCTTTCTGAGGTAAGGATCTGCACCATATTTTCCTTCCAGATACTGTTTATCAAACTTCGCATCCTTCCGTACAGATTCACCTTTCTTATTTTTAAATTCTACAAGAGAGTATAATTTTGAATTCTGACGGTTTCCTTTAGCTACAAACCAGATTTCGTCTCTTCTGAAAACTTCGCTGTTCATAGTAGACAAATCATGTGATGTAAAAATCAACTGTGCACCTTTTTTATTCTTTTCCATATTACTGAACATCATAATAAGGTATTTAAGTAAAACGGGATGTATCTTTGCATCCAATTCATCAATTACAAGTGTTGTTCCTCTTAATAAACTTTTCGCAATAAATGGAAGCAGACCAAACAATTTCTTTGTTCCACTGGATTCATCAAACAAATTCAGTTCTGCTTCATATTCATCTACTACGTGTTTTGTAAACACTTCAATCCGGTCATTTTCCTTTTCTTCTACACGGAAATCAACGATATCTAAATCCATCTCCTGAATCATCTGAAGCATCAGTCTTTTTACATCCTCTGACTTCGAAACAGCCATTCGCAATTCCTGCATAGGATTTCCGTAATTCAAGAATTCAATTTCTTCATCAAACCAGTCAAGTACATCCTGCACCACTTCGTTTTTGCTATAAGTGATTCCAAGATACGATAACAGTGGCAATGTATCGGATAACTCATCACTGGTTTTCAATCTTGCAAATGCACCTTTCAAAGTAATTTCATCTTCAT
>ERZ808240.2319-NODE-2319-length-21151-cov-108.487628_pt1 | contig 21151 bp, 27 predicted proteins | sample MGYA00521084_ERZ808240 | MGnify/ENA primary metagenome ERZ808240 (study PRJEB31516, sample SAMN03275571) | gut metagenome | biome: mammalia-associated habitat; material: feces | host: Papio cynocephalus | place: Kenya | collected 2012-08-06 ...
GATAATATATGCCCCCCGAAAGATGCGTGAGCGAAGCGAGCGCAACCCGAAGGGCGAAGTTAGATAGAGTTGAAATAATATGGAAGAAAATAATAATTCGTTTGATAAATTAATTAGATTGCTAGGGGAAGAGATAGAGAGGTCAGATGACTCCTCTTCAATATTGCAGTCTCTCTTTCAACATCATCCGGAGGCTCAGGAGTCTTTGGAACAGTTGATGAAGAATGGTTTGGAGAATTATGTACGTAGCACTAGCATGAGGCAGTGGGGGAAGTATTTGGCAAGCTATAAGCCTATAGAACAAGTAAAGAGGGATTTTCAGGAGAAGAATAAATATATAGTGAATGCTCCGCAGTTGGATAGCTTAGACTTAATAGAGATTACCCAAGGGGAATTTATTGAGTACTTGTTTGAAAGGGATGTCCACTTTAAGAAAGAGATACAGCCTTTTGAGGACAAAGAATCAAAGGAATATCTGCATTGGCTTATGCAAAAGAAGATGGGTGTGAAGGTACTTGATTACAAGGGCTACTCTTGTTGGAGATATAACCCCATAGTGTTTGTTAAGCAAGGCAAGGCCAACAAACACCGAATCTTGCTGAAAAATGATGATGGGGAATCTTTTGATTATATAGAGAATCTGAAACTTGACAAGGGAGATTTTGCTATTCTTTCTCCTGTCACATATGTAGGACGCAATAACACTGCCCAGAATGCCCGATATTTGTACGCTATGGGGTTTGATCTGGATGGAGTAGGAATTAAGCAGCTGAACGGTTTGATGCGCTGTATCGAGCTTAAATTGATTCCTATGCCAAATATTATTGTGAGTAGTGGGCATGGATTGCATCTTTATTTCTTGTTGAGAGACCCTGTTCCTCTTTACATGAGAAACCATGAGGTCTTGAATAAGCTCAAAAAGGGACTTACTGATAAGATCTGGAACGATCTTACTTCGGATGACATGAATATACAGTACCAAGGAGTATTGCAGTCGTTTCGTTTGCCTGGCACTACAACTAAGTTTGGGCAGAAAATTCGGGCGTTTCATAGCTCTACTGCGCCAATGTATTCAATTGAGGAGTTGAATGATTATGTGATAGATTCAAAGAAGTTGTCGAAAGATGAGCTGAAACAATTGACAGAAGGTCCTGTTTATAATCCAACAGGAATTGTGCTTTCTGAGGCAAAGGAGCGTTGGCCTGAATGGTACACGTCAAAGGTGCTGCAAAAACGCCGTGTGGGCAAGAAATGGCACGTAAAACGTGATGTTTATGATTGGTGGCTGAAAAGACTTCGTGATTCAAAGGATGAGGTTAAGCTTCATCATCGTTATTGGTGTGTGATGACATTGGTTGTCTATGCCGTGAAATGCGACATACCAAGAGAAGAGGTGTATGCGGATGCTCTTTCTTTGGTTGATAAGTTTGATGCCCTTACGGAAGTGGAAGACAATCATTTTACAACCGAGGATGTGGATGATGCTATGAGAGCTTTTGATGAAAACTATAATACTTGGCCTATCGATGCTATCGAGAAGACCACATTGATTCATATTGAGAGAGGAAGGAGGAATGGTAGGGATAAATGTACACATCTAAGGAGAATTAGGGCTATGCAAATAGTTGATTATCCTAATGGTGAGTGGCGAAATGGTAATGGGCGAAAAAAAGGTTCTTCTGTTGCTCCAGATGATAGTCGTTGCGCTACTATCGTCAAGAAGTGGAAAGAAGAACACCCAGATTGCAAAAACAAGTCTGAGTGTGCAAGAGATACAGGGATTACTCGTCCAACTGTACGCAAATGGTGGGATGCTTTTAAAGAATGTGTAATAAAAGCATAATGTTTACAATATGTTTTTATGATATAAAAATAGTGGATTATAGCGAAAAACACGCCTAAAGGTACCCATAGTACACTTTTAGGCGTGTTTTTAATAGAAAAATAAGCATAATTCTTGGTAGGATTAAATTATTTTTATACCTTTGCGGTTGAAAATTAAGTAAAAAGGTAAACTATGGGTGTACAAACAGCAGGAAATATAAAACGACTCGTTCTTTCACGATATGCCAATGGACTTATGTTTTCGCAATGGCTGAAAGAAGAGGGATATTCTAGACAACTCTTGAACAAGTATAAGGCTTCAGGGTGGCTGGAAAGCTTAAGCCGTGGAGTTATGACAATAAAAGGCAATGACAGAAACGCTTTAGTCGCCTTAGCTTGTTATAATGAGCAATTGGGTAAACAATATCGTGTTGCAGCTCATTCTGCGCTAGAGTTGGAAGGATTCAATCATTATGTACCCATGGGAAAGCCAACCCTAATGGTGGCACATGGAAATGACAAAGCGCCAAGTTGGCTTAAAACAAACATATTTGACCATAACTATATCTTGTTTTCTACAGATGTCTTTCAGTATGTTCCAACATCCAATATTCCAATAGAAAAGTATAGCCTTTTAACATCATCGCCAGAATTGGCTTTTATGGAGTGCCTTCTTTTATCTTCAAAAAGATATTCACTAATGGACTTATACTATATAATGGAACAACTTACATCGCTTCGTCCAAAGGTTGTACAAGAACTCCTCGAACATACAACAAGCTACAAAGTAAAACGCTTGTTTCTATATATGGCAGAAAAAGCGAATCATTATTGGTATGACATGCTCGATACCTCCAAGATAGACATAGGTGACAGCAAAGTACAACTCGTAAAGAACGGTACCTATATTGCAAAATATAAAATGACAATTCCAAAAGAACTTTACAATTATGAATAATATATATCGCCGTCAAGTGGCATTGCTCATCAAAATAATGCCATCTGTGTTTCGTATCAAAGACTTTGCCGTACATGGTGGAACAGCCATCAATCTGTTTCACAAGAATATGCCACGCTATTCTGTGGACATAGACCTTACTTACATACCAGTCCAAGACCGCAAGACAAGCCTTGACACCATCAATGAACATCTTGTGGAACTAAAGAGGATGATAGAACGAAGCATACCAGGCATACATGTCGTTCACAAGCCAAATGTATGGAAACTTCAGTGCTCGTATGAAGGAGCCACAGTAAAGATTGAGGTCAACGGAACAAAAAGAGGTATTATTGGTTCTACACAAGACTTGATGCTTTGCGCTAAAGCACAAGAAGAATTTAATATGGCATGCAAGGCTAGAACGGTAAGTTTTAGTCAGCTGTATGGCGGAAAAATAACAGCTGCGCTAAGCCGACAGCATCCTCGTGATCTCTTCGATTGCAAGTATATGGAAATAGAATCTTTTGCCGATGTAAAAGATGGCTTCATGCTTTGCCTTCTGGGCAGCGACAAGCCAATCATAGAATCATTAAATCCACATCAAATAGACCAGTCTGACGCATTGGAGAAGCAGTTTGAAGGCATGTCAGATATACCATTCTCGTATTTCGACTACGAGGTAGCAAGACATCATTTGGTGCAGATGGTTAATGACAACTTAACAGAAGCAGACAAACGCTTTCTCATATCTTACGAGAAAGGAGAACCAGAATGGAGTTTGTGTTCTTCAGGTTATTTAGGGGACTATCCATCAGTGAAATGGAAACTTCAAAACATCAACAAGTTAAGAAATACAAACACCAAGAAATTTGAAGAATCAATAGCCAAATTGACAGACTATTTTGGTTTGAAGATGCATTAGGATGCTTGGAACGAATCACATCATCGACCTCTGTAGAGAACAGAACATTGCAGAGTCTGCATGGTTAGCTGGGATTTGTACTGTCCTTTGAACTACTCGCAAGTCTTTAGCTTGTGGGTAGTTCAAGGGGGCATGTGACCTATTTCATTTGAATGGAACCATGCTCTGATTCCCAAGATTCAACTACAGCTTGTAGGGCTTCTGAAACCTTGTCCTTGATGGTTGAACCTTCTGCCAAGGCTATGAATTTTACTTTCTTGATTAACTCTTTGTTGAGGATAATCGTTGTTCGTGTATCGCCTTCCTTGCAACCTGCTTCTACAGATGGGCGAGTTGTTGCTACTTCTTTTGTCTCTTGTTTTGCTGAGTTTGATTTCCCGATACCTAAGTTTGAAACCAAAGTGTTTGCTTTATTCTTGTTTGCCATATCTTTATAACTAATTAAAAATCAAATGAATAATAAAAGCATAATGTTTACAATATTACTTTATTACATTGTTCTTTTGAGAATCTCTTTTGTTAGTTCAAGGTAATCTTGTGCTCCTTTTGATTTTGTATCGTAATCAAAAATCGAGCAATTTGCACCTGGAGCCTCCGACAAACTTACGTTGTCACGGATGTGGGTGTTGAAAATCACACTTGCATATTGCTTGCGAACTTCTTCCTCAACAGCCTTGTTTATGTTCTTTCTGGAATCAAAACGAGTGATGAAAACTCCAGTGATGGCAAGTTCTGGCTTTGCTTCACGAAGATCCTCCAAGACATTCTCTATCATCATCATTCCCTTCAGAGGAAGTATCTCTGGCGAGATTGGAACATAAATGTCATCAGCGGCAAAGAAAGCATTGATTGTGACAACGCCAAGGGAAGGTGGGCAGTCGATGAGAATGTAGTCATAGATGTCCTTTACTTTCGTAAGAATATGGGTCAAACGCATTTCTCTGTTAAATAGACCTGACATTTTTACTTCTGCCGCAGACATATTTAAGTCGGATGGCACTAGGTCAAGATTATTCTCGATTCTATGTATTGGAAGAGGCTGCTTATCTACCAATGAGTCATAGATGCTTTTCTCTACATTCTCAGGACTAACAAAGATGCCTGTTAGATTTGCTTGCCCATCCAAATCTACAAGCAAAACCTTCTTCCCTTGGCGTGCCATGGCTACACCAACACTTGCTGTAGAGGTTGTTTTCCCAACGCCTCCCTTGTGGTTGCAAAATGCGATTGTTCTCATAACTGTTTGATATTTAGTAATGTAATATTTTAATATTTATGCTTTGTTTACAAAACATAATGTTTACATTTGCAAAGATAGGCAGAAATTATCACAAACCAAAAACTAAGCAAAAGAATTACATATACTTAACATTACCATTGCGGTTTTGCCTATAACAAAAGAAAGTCTGCCAGCATTCCTGCCGACAGACTTTCTCCACTAATGAACCTAAATGTTAAACCTAAATAGTTTTTACCTAAAGAAATTGTAATCTATCTTTTCTCTATATAACATACTGCTTGAAACATCTACCGTTTTCTACTCAGAAACAGCATTCTGCCCTGTAGGCTGCTGATTCTCCGTAGTCTCTTCCTGAGTAGTATTCTCCTTTTGTACAGGAGCTTGCTTCTGAGTGTCATCAACTGACTCTACAGGAGTTTCTGTATTGGTATCTGTAGGAGTTTCCTGCTTTGTTGTGTCATCCTCTGTTCCTGCTTGTGGGGTAGCAGGTGCATCAGTAACAGCAGAATCTGGAGGTGTAGTAGGAGCCACAGTATCAACTGGAGCAGCCGAAGAGTTACCAATCATCATCTTATTAGATGCGAAAACGTTGCTTACAGAAACCATAACCATAGCTGCGATTGCTGCAAAAAATACCTTCTTCATAATTGTATAGTTTTAAATTGTGAATATTAATTGTTTTGTTTGAGATTCTTAAGTGAACTCATCAATTATAGTCACAACCAATGTGCCAATTTTGGATTGTGCAACGTAATCATTTAATAATCAACAATATGCATATTTTTACTAATTGATTTTTTTTGTGGAATTTGTGGAATAGGTGTAGAAAGTTTCCACATCAACTTGTAGATTCTGCAGAAAAAAGTCTCTGAATCCACAGTTTGCATCTGCCAAGAATAGTTTCCGTCCTTTTTCTTGTGATTTCTCTTGCCTTTCCTGTAATCTCCATGTCATTGAGTGGATAGCCAAGACGCACGCATTCAAAAATAGCTTCTGTTGCTATCTTCCAATGTTGCTTAGGAAGATTCTTTATGTATATGAGCGCATTTTCACCACTGCATAGCTGTTGCTTGGCAAGTTGTTCTTCCTTTGCTCCTGAGATAGAAACAAAACAATCCTCATAGCTAAAGAACACGTCTCCATCATCCGTTTGAGCAGAGACTACCTTTCCTACAAATGAATTATCCTCAATTTTGATAACTGTTCCTTTTACCCAGGTATCCTCAAATGTGACATCTGGGGAAATCAATACTAGGTCTCCTACATTCATATTTTTACTACTTTTGTCGATTTATATTAAAAGTCTTTTTGAGTCGAGCAACCGTTGCTGTCGATGTGTCACAAAGTTTGGCTGTTCTTGCTATGCTTGTCCCTCTTCTCAGTTCTTTCAATACTTTTCTGTATTCTTCTTCAAGTTGTTCTATTGTTTTCTTGCTGCCAACTTTACGTCCAACTTTACCGCCGTTCGCTCGATAGTTCTTGTACCCACTCTGTAGTCGTTCTTTGATAGCCGTTCGCTCATTCTCTGCAAATTTAGAGAACATTGCAAAGAGCATTGAGAAAAGAGGATTCTCTGTTCCATTCTGATAGTACATCCAAAGGTTCTCTCTCATGAAATATACATTCAAGTGATAATCGTGAAAGAATTTTACAAGTTCTATCATTTCCCATATGTCTCTACCTAATCTGGACACCTCATACATCAAGACACAATCAACCTTTGAATTGTCAGCAATGCAGTATTTCAAGCAACCTTGAAGTACCCATCTATCTTTGTTTGGTCTTGCACCGCTAATGTAATCTTCAAAGACTTTTGTAATCTCGATGTTATTATTTTTGGCATAAGCTGTCAGTTCTTTGACCTGCCTTTCGGTGTCTTGTCTTCCTGTGTTGGATGACACTCTTGCGTATATTACTGCTATCATATTTCCTTCTTATATCAATTAATCCTTTGAATTTTCTGATAATGTTAATTATATCAATTAATGCAAAGATAACAAGATTTTTTGATATAGGCAATTTTCTGATAATGTTTTTTCTTCAAATGAGAGTACTTATAATTTAAGCCTATAAGAAGCCAACTTATGTATTCATTCCTTTTCAACTGATTTACTCCCTTCTCTTCGAATTGTATCGATGAACGTTAAATGAGTGCCACTTTCAGTTAAGCATACTTAAATCTCTTCTTCATTTGCTCCAGTTCTTTTGCTGAGTGCCAGTTGTTTACTACCTTTGCAGTCGAGCTTTATCACAGTGTAATAATGTACTGTTGCAAGTTGGGGTATTGTTAAACAATTCTCTACGAGATTTGTCTATCAACACATAACTTGGTTACTCGCAAGCTCGCAACAGAAATAGTGAAATAGATATGGAAGAGAACAAAGAAACAATATATAAATTTGATGGCTCTGTCTTCTTGAACGAAGTGGAACCAGACAAGAAGTTCTTTATCAAAATCATTAAGAAGGAAGATAAAAGAACAATATATAAAGAAGTAACAATAGGAAAAGTCTGGGCTTCAGGTGGACCAACTAAGTACTATATACATGCTGAATTTGCAAAGGTAGAGAAACAACCGTATGGGCGTGTACACTCCTTTAAAATATCCGAAGGGGAATATAGAAGGTTCATCGCATATAAGGGTGACAAGAGAAGGCTAAATCTGCTCATCAAAGCTGCTGCAGGTTTTCTTATGATAAGGAAAAATCCAGCAACGGTTATCAAAGGTATCAGAATGACGGAGGAACTTGCAGCGGAGCTTACTGCAAATGCGGCAAAGTGCAATATGTCATTCTCTGATTATTGTCGAACGCTCCTTCAAGGGAAAACTCCAACGGTTGCATTGAATCAAGATGAGTTATCAGTATTAAAAAAAATTGTACAATTTAGAATAGATGTGTTGAAATTTGCTGGAGCTTATTTTAATGTGCTCAGAGGTATTCCTAATCAGCAACGACCCAACTATTTGGTAGCAGGTGAGTCCTTTGAGTTTTGGCGAAACTATTTACGTAATGGCTTGAAATGCCTCGATAGGCTCATTGAAAAATGTAAATGAATATGGTGATAAAGATACAGACAGCGAGTAGCAGCCATGGTCATAATGCTATAAATTATGCTATGAACAAGGAAAGCAAGGATGGTAAGAAACCTGAAATTCTTTGCTTTGGCAATATGGAATGGGATAATATTTTTGGAGATCCAATTGAACCACGTGCCGTCTGGGATTATATGAAAATCCGCCAACGGAACTGTGGACGTGAGATAGAAGAACCTTTCTTTCATATTGAGCTTTGTCCTTCTAAAGAGGAAAGCGCAGGATGGACTATGCAGGACTGGCAGCGACTGGTCAATGATTCCATTCGTTTGCTGGATTTAGAATATACGACGAAGTTAAGAGGTAAGTTGAAAGCATGGGATATTGCTCACTCTCAGTGGGTGGCTTCTCTTCATACGGACACTGAAAAGCCACATATACATTTAATAGTGAATCGTATAACTGAGGAAAATAAAGTACAAGATGATACTCAATATAAAGAACGTGCAAAGCAGGCTGCTAACAGACTTGCGATGGAACGTGGATGGGTAAAAGCCGAGAATATTGGCATAAAGGATGGAACGGAAAGAAAACAAAGAATACACTCTGATGCCAAGGATGTACTTTTCTCTATGAAGCATTTTGATTTGGAGGAGTATTTCAAGCTAATGAGACTTCGTGGCTGGATTATAGATGCAAAATATGACAAACGAGGGATTTGTAGAGGCTACTCTATAGGTGAACATCTTTATAAGAATGATGGCAGCTTATCAAGCACGGTACTGCTGCAATCTTCAAAAATAGGCTTTGGACGTGACTTAACAGTTTCTAGATTGCAAGCTACTTGGAACAAATTGCATCCTGTACAAACGCAAACAGTTAAGGTTGAGAAACCTTTGATGGCAGAGAAACAAGAACAGGCTGCTGCATCCAAAAAAATCGAGGCAGCAGAGCAGACCTGGCAGAAGGCTGAATGGACTTGTGTCTCTTATGAGGCAAGAAAGGAATGGAACGGACAAGGTTTTGAAGCCCGCATACCAACAGCTGCGTATTCGTCAATCTTTGATGCTGTCGAGGAAGAAACTCAGGGATTTGATAAGATGAAGTATAGAAATCCTAATTCGGAAATACCTGATGTTTCAGAAATCAGAGCTGTCGCAATATTCGAGTTTCTGGTTGCGGCTAATGCTGTTCCATCTGTTGGCGGTGGAGGTGGTGGAAATCAAAGTGATTTGCGTTGGGACGGAAAAACCAAGGATGACTTTGAAAAAATGGCGCATGGCGCAGCTAGAAAAGCGTTTGGTAGATGTACTTCTCATCTAAGAAAGAGAGGATTGCATCTTTAATAATAAATATGTAATAAAGTAATATTGTAAACATTATGCTTTTATTACTTAATTGATAATTAAACAGTTATATAATATGGCAAGAAATAATTATAATTTTGGCTTCGATGATAAGACAGATGTAAATGAGGCTGCAAAGTCTAACATTGCACAGGTGGTTAAGCAGAATGAACAAAGTTCGAAGACTTATGAGCGTAAAAGCTTAGAAGAGAATTTTTCATACCTAAAACGAGTAGAAGAGCTTTTAGGTCAGGTTGAAGTTCTAAGAAATAAAGTACATGAGACTTCGATAAATTCGAGTAAGAATTATGAAGAGGCTCTTAGAGTTGAGGAAAATCGTCTGCAGGGGCTGAAGAATATTCAGCAGCAAAGTGCAAGTATGTATGCAAACATATCTACTTATATTGGTACTGTTCAAAATAACTTGGCAAATATTACTGTATCTGTTTCTGAGGAAACTCGTGCTCAAATAAAAAAGGCAATACAGGAAGAATATGCCGAGGAGCGTAAAAAGTACATAGAGGAAATGGATAAGTTCAAGGAAGAGTTTATTGCTGATTTAAAGAGAGGATTGAGAGAAGAAGCACACGAAATTATAAGAAGTATTCGCAAATCATACGAAGGCATGTTTTGGAAAACATTACTTATTGTAGTTGCATGTGTAATGGTTGCATTTGGTGCTTTCGTGAAGATTTTTGATGGTGCAGATAAATGGCTTGGAATTTTGGGTATGCTACTTTTAATGGCTGCCTTGATAATTTGGGCTTACAAGTATTCGAAATTATTCGGTAAAGAATGATAGGGAATGAAGTTTTATGACATAATACTTTTACTATGTTTAATATGGTAAAAGTATTATATCATAGTAAAAGTATTATGTTTGTCGGTAGTTTGTCAGTTGATTGTCGCTGTTGAAAAATGTGATTTTGTAAGTACTTGATGTACTGTGAATTGTAAATTTTACTATGCTGGTTAGTTTTTTGCTAATTCATAGATTTTTTCTATTGCTGTCCGATAAAAACTATCTCTTAAGTTTTGATCTCTGTAAGTTCTTGTAAATGAGATGTCGTCTTCTCGTTTTCAAAAGTAGGTCCCCCCATGTCGGAAAAAGTCCAAAACTGGGGCTCAGTTTTCATTCTTTCAACTCTTTTTTGTATGCTTTCAAGCCATAAGCCTTCGGGCAGGTTCAAAAAGTCATACAGTCCGACATAAGAATTGAGCAGAATGTGGATGGCAGTCATCATATTGGACAGACTCCACTTACGTTTCACCTGTCTTTTGATGACTTGCATCAACAACCATGCAATCATACATACCCATATTTGAATTTGTATGGCATTTTGGTTGTCGCCGAGGAAGTATTTCAGAGGAAAGTTCTGTTTTAGGCGCTTGAACAGTGTTTCTATCTGCCAACGCCGACGATAAACCTCACACAAAACACTTGCAGGAGTTTCAAAGTCATTTGTGATGAAAGTTATAGTACCCTCATCCTTGTTGTCTTTCCATTTGGTTATTCTACGACATTTATGCTTGCCTGACTTGCTTTCTGTTACCCACACGATCCCATCCTTAGGTCGTCTTCCTCTCCTGTGGCTTAGTTCCTCTTTGGTCATAGGTCGCTTTATGCGTCTTCTCCACGAAAGTTCCACTATCTCATCGCTGACAATGCTGTCGGCATCCTCTTTGGGAATCTGCATAGTCTCTATTAGGGTTTTCTTACAAGTTTTCTTTTCGCGAGTAACATAGAAGATGCCTTTGTCAGTGAATCCCTGCCATGCCTCATAGTTTACATAGCCCATATCGAAAGTTACACAAGAACCTTGCGGAAGTTTGTTGCACAACCCATTCAATAGTGACTGGTCGCTCGTCGCAGCGTCGGTAATATTCATAAAAGTCATGACATCCTCGTCTGCCTTGATGACCGTATGAGCTTTAACACCGCCTTTCTTCTGACCATTTATGGCATTACGGCCTGTGCCCCTAAACACCTGAGAGAAAAGGGATATGGTGGTGCTGTCCATGATAAATAACTGCTTGTTTAGCCCCTTTACAGGGCGGCTGTCCGACAACTCACTGGAATATTGAGCATACAGACCGTTATATACCTCCTCAAAAAACTTTGGTGTTCGGCGACGATTTGCATCGGATAGAGTGCTACGACGGACCATATAGCTCAATCCGTATTGGTGGAGGCAATGAGCTATAGGCATAAATGCCAACTCTATGTCTCGTAAGGATTGAAACTGTCCGATAACTGCGTATAGAAGAATCACAAGATGTTGAAAGGCATCCAGACGTTTTGAATAATGATTTGCACTTGTTTTTGATGCGATTTTGTTAATTTCTTGCTTGTCGAGTAATTTTATTACCTCTCCGAACACTGGAATTCCAGAATTTGTTGTAACTTTGCCCATGATTTTGTAATATTTAGTTTGGTCGCTACAAAATTACAAAATCTTTGGGGAATAGCCAACCGGTTCTTCCCCTTTTTTGTCTCACACGCATACGTGCGCGAGGGGAAACTTGGAGTTTTCAAGTTTTATCGGACAGCAATAGATTTTTTCTTTTAGTTTTTCTCGCATATTTCAATTGTTTTTTGTATCTTTGCATTGTAAAATAGAATTTGTAACATAATCAAAATAGAAAAGTATGAAACATAATAGTCTTCAAAAGTTCAAAACAATATACAATCTCGTAAGAGAAGGTGGCAACTACTGTTTCAAGGAAGCAGACACGCTTTGTGATACCTACTCTGACGAACGCAAGGAATTTGTCAAGCAAGTTAGGACACATGGCTATGACATCCTTAATGCTAATGATTTTTTGTATCAAGAGAAGTTGGAGGAGTATAACCAGGCTTTGGAACTGCAAGCAAAGAAGAATGGACAAAGTTCATACGAAAAATACTTGGCTAAAGAGCTATGTGTTTGTGGAGAATGGATGTTTACGGAAAATGAATTTGTTACAGAATCAAAAGAAGAGAAAATCAAGGATGCTAGAGGAGGACAGCGTGAAGGTGCAGGGCGAAAGGCAAAGCATTCAAACCTTGTATATGCAAAAACTACGACCATACGAGTTCCTGAGATATACAAGAATGACATCAAAAACTTTATTGATTGGCTCATAGAAAAGGCTGCTAACGGTCAAAATATCTGTAATACTATATCTTTGGCAGAGATAACATTGGAAGAGAAAGGAGAGAAGGAAGAGGCGCAACTTCTTAAAGAGTTACGAAAGAACATTCCTTCTTTTCCAATGAACAAGCAACAATGATTTTGTAACAAAATAAAAAAAACAAAACCCTCGATGCCAAAGCACCGAGGGCAAACCTATCTGTCACGTCCGTGCAATCTTTCAGCACAACACTAACTTAATAGCACATAACAACAATAGGCTTTATCCACTGAAGACGTACAGCACATAAAGTGCAAACACGCCGAAAGGCGCACATAACGACAGCGGAATATCAAATACAAGCAGAACATCTTGCGTAAATCTGTTTTTTGTTTCACTTATTGGTAGATGGAAGTGTAGATGGAAGTTTAATATAACTTTGCACCTAAAGCGTTAAGGGCGAGTTCGGCACTAGAAAATAATATATAGTTTTCCCCACCCATAATTCCTTTGCCAAACAATTCACCACAAACCCTTTTTGTGTTTTTGTCGTATATTATACCTCCACTATCACCACTTTGTGGTAATGCACTAGTGGATTGATTGCTAAGTTTTGCATATACCATTTTTTTGAGAGAAACAGTATATGTTCCTGCAACAGTTTTTACTATTTTTTCAAAACTAACATTTATAGTTGTAACTTTGGCTTCAATTGCTTTTTTTGTTGTAGCTCCTTCTAAGGTTACATTTCTATTTGTGAGGCTACTATTTGCGAACACATTACTTCTATCCATATTTGATTTTGTCCATTGTGTTACATTGGTAGGGTAAAATAAGGCATAATTAACTTTTACGAAAGCAGCTTCTGCATTTGGTCCTAATGTCGTTTTTGATGATGTTCCACACAATTTAGATTTATAATAAACGGATAGACCTGTAATTGGGAGACAATGGGCTGCAGTAATGAAGCCATGGTCGTTTCCTAGTGTAGCTCTGAAACCTACAGAGCCAGTTGCGGTTGTATTCTTATAAGTACAAGAGAACTCAGACCCTAAAAATATGTTTGTTTTTGAAGAGGTCGTTCTTGTTGTATTGTTAGAAGAAGGAATTGTGTCTGCCAAAATATAGCTTAGGTCTTCTTCTAATTGCATTTCTTCGAATGTTATCATAGGTGAGTCTATGATACTCTTTTTGAAATCAGTAATACATTTATCAGAAAGTGTTCCTAAAAAAACAACGATTTTATTTTTTTCTATGTTTATACCTGTTGAAATCCAATTTATTCTTTTGCGCAATGTTGGGTTTCCAAAGTAATATTTGTCGAGATATTCTTTTAATTCATTTAATTCATTCAAAGAATATGTGCATGATTTAAAAAATAAATTTGGATGTTTTCCAATTCTTTCGTAAATATCGGAAATTCCGTTTTTATTCATACCTTTTACAAAAATAACAAGACTGTCTTTGGAGCTAGTATAACTTCCACCAAAATATGTTGGATAAGAGTCTTCTTCGTCTAAATCAGTTCTAGTTATATTAGAAGAGAATGAATTATATAAATCTTCATTTAAAGACAATGATACGTCTTCTGCTGTTTGTTTTAATGTGTTAGTTTTATCCCCATTATTTGATACAGGGTCATTAGAACAAGATATAAAAGCGCAAAATAATGCAGCAAATATCAAATTGTAAAATTTATAATATCCCATAATTGAAAGAGTTTTGTTAGTAAATGATGCAAAGTTAATAGTTTTTGGCATTTGTTGTATCTTGTTCGATTTAATTTTAACCAAATTTATACAAACTGGCAATAGTAACTTGTTTGCTTCTAATGCTAACGAAATTTGACTCTAATTTACTCTTTTCTATAATTACTTTGAAAAAGGTCCTTTTCCATCATGCTCTCTTAGATATTTTCGTAAACGTTCCATCCTTTTATCAATGTCATCAAATGAGAAAAGAAATTTTCTTCGTTTGGATTTTTTTCATTCTCTTCCGCCTCACGCACGAAGCGTTCTGCTGTTCCACCAGTAAGGACAGGTATGCTTCTTATTTCTGATGCCATATCATAGTCATATTAATAGCAAGAAAGAGTTATTTCAGCTATTAGCAGCAGTGTGCAAGAACATACAGTGAGACATATAGGAACCTTCACGTCCTGCATTCTTCGCCATCTACGTATCACTTCTATTGAGCCAATGATGGCAAGGAAACCTGCCAACAGGAAACATTTATTACTCATTTCCATCATTTTCTAAAGATTCTTTCAATTGTTCCACTTCTTCTTCGGGAAGATCAGCATATTTAATTACCTCATCTACCTCTATTCCATGCTTCAACATCAAGATGGCTTGTTCTACTTTCACCTGATGTTTACCTTCTTCAACTCCCTGCCTCCATGCCGTATCGAGACAATTTTTAAGGTCTCGATAGGCATACAAGTCTTTTGCATCGCCGAAAGGACTACCATCATACACTTGTTCATATTGATTTTCAGATGGGCTATACCTTTCACCAATTGTTTGCTCTTTCATATCTGTCTCTATATTTAAAGCTCCTCCAACCACTTCTTGCCAGCTTTAGTATTTGACCAAACTAATATACCTACGGCTATTATTGCTATGCCAGTCATTGTGAATAACATTGCACCCATATCTCCATCCCTTTTTGCAGTTACAAATATTGGGGTTGTGGAATACCTTTCTGCTGTAACTTCTATTTTATGGTGAAATCAAAGACAGTCCATGATGCCTTATCTTTTTCGTTCCATGTCAAGCAATATTCCCCTGGTGTTCCTTTCACTGTCATATCATACACGTTATCGGATATTTTCTGTATTTTCACATCAACTTCTTTTGCTGCATCTGCTTTAGATTTTGTATGCACTTCATAATTAAAAGCAGATGTATTTCTCGCACCAATGAACTCTCGCTTTTGCCCCTTAATTTTGAATTTACATACTATAAAGTCATTCACGGAGAGGTCGCTTGAAAACATCTTATAATACTCAGATATGCTATTTCTATCATGGGTAAAATACATACGGAAATGGGCTGCTCCTTTGAACTGATAGTTAGAAGTAGAACCATTGTATGTTAATATCCATTTGGAGCCAAATGTAGTATCAGTAACTCTGTTCTCATCTGCATCTATATGCTTCATCGCAACAAGATTGCCTCCTATATTGGCATAGATGCCGACAGAGTCTTGTTTCAGCTTACCCATAGCGGTCTTGCTAAAATCTATCCCAGCCTTGGTAAAGGCTTCCTTCTGCTCGGCATAAGCCTTGCGTCTCGAATCATTATAACCACGGATTTCGTCTTCCGATTTTCCTGCTAATGGGTCGATGGCAGAATCCTCGTCATCATCCAAATCCTCGTCCTCGTCATCCTTATGTTGAGGAAGAATCTTGCTGAGGTCAGTTTCTCCGCTCTTAATCAATGCCTTGACTCTCTCCCTTGCTTGCGCCGCTTGTTCAGCAGGAGTCTGAGCCATTGCGAATGTACTTGCAACTACAAGCATAAGCGCTGATAAAACAATCTTTTTCATATCAATTTTCGTTATCGACCGTTGTGTTGATCATGTAGCCATGCTTTTTGCCCATAGCTGAGACCGTCCCAGCTTTCTTTGCGCTTCTTGCCGCCAGAATGTGTCATTGCCTTACCAAAACCCTTGAAAATCCAAGCTATAAATAGCCACATAAATACTATTTCCATAATCGTAAAGTTTAAATGGTTCTACAAAATGATGATTACTTCACAGAGAAAGTGGAGATACTTTCAAATCCATTGGAGACCACTCCGTATTCTCCTGCCTCCAAGTTGGAAAGGGTGACGAGATAGGAAGATGTTCCAAACTTCTTCACATCGTAATCTACGGTGTTGAAGTTGGTATTTACAGAGGTACTTCCAAAGCCCAGCTCCATCATTTGAAATCTGCGTTCTTTCTTCTTTGTCTCGAACTTGAAGATACCAAAGGCATTCTTTGGTTCCTCGTTATTATCCTTTACACGAATGATAAGCGAGAACTTCTTAGAGGCAATCTTGTTCGGGCTTTCCGCTCCTTTTACAGAGATATATGATTTTGTTTTGTCGAGGAGTGAAGACCCCGGAATCGGAATCAAACCAAAAGCAGATGATTTAGCCTTGTGACCACCCACTTCTTTCTGTAGGATTGTCGTAGTGCTGTCTGCGTTTACGAGTGCTACCTGACCATTATACTCTGGCTCCGAAATGTTCTGTGCATTTACTGAAACACAGCAGATAAATGCACAGATGCTAAACAAAAAATACTTTTTCATCATAGTTTCTTATGTGTGCCATAGCTCCTGTGACTAAATTTTAAATGGTTCCGTTTAGCAAAAGGAGTGGAGCCAAGCTGATTCTTCTCCACTCATAGGCCTTCGCATTGCCATTCCGCAAGAATCATCACCTCAGTCCACCCCAAGCTTGTGTATATACGAATACTTTCACGGCCAAGAGAACCTGGTCGTGAAAGTGGTACAATTCACCCTATGGGGCATCCCTGTAAGAATATCGGGCGGATGAGTTTGCGAAGTTCATGAGTGCCGAGACTATACAGTTACGCCTTATGCCGTTGTACATTGAGTGCATTGCTGCATCTCGCTTGCAAAGGTAGGCATTTTTTCTGAAACTCAGCAACTTTTTTGCAACTATTTTTAAGCATGAAAAAGAGCAAAAATCAATATAATTTACACCAAATACTCACAATGATAAAAATTCGCGCGCGATGATATTTATTTTGCAAAATGTTTTTATCAAGCTATTTTTAGCTAAGAATTATACACTTTCCTATAAAAAGTATAAATTTTAATACTTTTCCGCATTTTGGCTACATTTTTGGTATTACTTTTTATACCTTTGCAACCAAAAAACGAACATGCAACAATATTTAATCAAAATAGCTTGGAAAAATGATGCGTTTGAAGCTATGGTATCAGATTCATTTCCTCCACATAATTGCTATGCAATGTCCACTGATAACTTTAAAGAAATCGGCGTACCTGCATAGTTCCGTGGATATAGTTATCCCCAGATACAGCAGAGCCTATACATAAAGAATTTTACATCTATAACTCCATGCAGTTGAGCTCTGAAGTTCTTCACCTTAGAGTTAAAAGATTCAGCGGATGCATTAGTCGAGAACTCCACAAAGTAATTGAGGACTTCCTCTTCCTTTAGCTTGATAGTGTCTCTTGCAGCTTTTACCTCTCTAAGTGAAGACTTAGAGACCTTGTCGTACCATTTGTGGAGTTCTATCTTTGCAGTGGCAGGAGTCAAGGTCTTGTTCTTAAAGATGGCTCTGAAACTGCATAACAAACTGTGTGCTTCCTTGATTTTAGGGTATTTCTCAAAGAGCACTGTCGCTCTCTCCTTTTGCTTGTCAGTCCATTTCTCTCCACTCTGCAACAACATGTTCCTGCATTTCCTAAGCAAATCTATAGGTGTGTCTCCGTTGGACAATGTGGTAGGTACATATTTGGCATTGGCACGCATCGGCTTGCGCCCACGTTTCCTTCCCTTGTAGTTCCTTGGATGTTTCTCTGCGTATCTTTTGCGTTGTTTGGCATTTCCCAACAGGCGTTTTTTGAAGGCTGTCTTCTCTTTCTTTTCCTCCTTTACGGCCTCACGCTTACACTGCATACGAATTTCCTCTGGGGCATCACCAACAATTTGGACGGAGTGAAAACAATCTATGGTGATCCTTGCATTGGGGAACACCTTTGAGACAACGGCATGCATAACGTCAGAATGGTCCATGGTAACCTCCACGACTGCCAAGCGAAGGCTCTCAGGTATCTTCATGAGGATTTCCACTATATCTGCCACTTTCAGACCTTTAACATAGGCGACAAGCGTCTTTTTCTTGCCATGTCCGTCCTTGTTGGTGAGAAATACATATACCTCATGGTCTATAGAAGTCTCGTCTATGCTTAAGTGCGTACCCATGTTCTCTGCCAAGAGAGCCCAATCTTCCGCATGAGCCAACTGCTCCCATTGGCTAAAGCCACTTAGGACATGTTTGTAGGAACGCTCAAGATTGTCGCCATTTACGAAGTAGGTCTTCCCCAATGAGCGAGCGGTAACTGGATTCGAGTCCATCATTTCCTTTTAAAAAAGCCGCTAGTCCAGGGGAATAGCGGGTACCTTCGGCATAAAGGGGATAAATGTTGAACAATACGTTCTTGCCATCGCCATCTAACCAACGGCGGCGACGAATATGGAGTAGAACCTTTCGGTCTCTAATGGGGAAGTCTTCAACCTTGGTAGCTTCAGTAAAGCCATTAGGACGCAAGTCATGGTCTTTAGAGGAACGATTATCCAACTCGTCAAGATAAATGTGCAGGACGCTATGATAGAGGCGATCCATCTTTGTCTTGGGGAGTTCTTCTACTGGACCTTCCTCCATATGAACCAGCTCAAAGTAGTCGAGCATATTCTCTGGAAGGATAAAGTCGATAAAATATTTATATTGCTCTAAAGTCTTATTCTGTTCCATGATGCAAAAGTACAAATAATTATGACATCTTGTATGGATTATCATAAAAATTAAGTTTCTTTATCCACGGAACTATGCTGATGCCCCAAGAAATCTTAGATATGGGACATGCATATGTAGATCAAGAGTTTTATGATTATGACGAATTAGGACTAGAAATCCCAGATTGGTATAAGAATGGCGAATATGAGTTTGTATGTCAGTTTCAGGATGTAGCTTCCATGCTGAAAGCTTTTTCTGCTTATGCTCCGCTAGCAGCGATAAGCAGAGAAACTGGCATCAACCAAACTTTGCTGTCTCATTATGTAAATGGATTAAAGATTCCTCGCAGAAAACAGCAAGAAAGAATACTAGAAGGGTTGCATAGAATCGGAGCATTGTTAAAAAATAGCATGATAGGATGAAAAATGGAGATAGAGTTTTGATTTCACCCGATGTCACTCATCAGACAAATTGGATAGAAGGAGAAATCATCAAGATTGAGGACAATTCGTTTGTAGGAAAGGTCATCTCTGCTCAAACATATAATGGCGACGTATTCTTTAGCTATCAGAATATGTTTATTTTCTTAATGACATCCTTTTTTCATAACTCATTGAGGAGGTCATCCATTGAAAGTTCTTTAATCTTGCCCTCTCTCATCTGCTTCACTTCCCGAAGAGCTTGGCAAATACGCTCCGTGAGGTCTCGTGGTGCACTATCTTTGGGATAGATGTTTTTTGTACTCATTTCGTAGGCAGAATAATTGAATTTGACTTCTTTTAAAATTCAGTTTTCAACTCGTTGTATAAGTCAACAGGACTCAGCTGCCAGTACAGGGTACTAGCGGTAGATAGCTTCTTGTAGAGTTTTGAACGATATATGCGGTTGATGGCATCTGTAAGGCTTATGTTTTTGTTCTCTGAGAGCCAAGGAGCAAGCCAACCTATTTTTAACGGTAGCAGCATATACAAGTTGTCTTGTGTTATTTTTGTATTCATAACTTTACTCATTTTTTCTTTCTATTATCATTTTGTCAATTTCTTCTATCAGCCACTGACCACCTTGTGTATGGAGTATATCGTAGAACTCACAAAAATGCTCTGATATGCCATAGTGTTCAAACAGGTTTGCCACCTCCTCTGTAGTCGTATTCTTTGCCTTGGCATATTGTTCTATGCAGAACGATATAAACATAGCCTTGTCTTGTTGTTCGTTTCTCATTTGTTTATCTCCTTTCCTGGTTCAAACTCTTTGTTTTACAGTCCTAACTCTTTCAGCATCTTCTTAATGACATCCTTTTTCACGGTTGTATATTCAGATTTGTCATAAACTTCTATTAGCCAGACATCGCCTGTTGTTTCATCGAAAAATGTGGTATAGGTGATAACTCTAATGCCGCCAGCTTTGCCTTTTTTCTTGGAATCTACTGCCATTCGGATTTTACGCAAGCCCCCACCTAAATCTGCACCTTGAAAAGGGTTTTCCTTTAAGGAGTCTTTGAAATCGCCAAAGTCTTGTTTCATGGACTTGTAGCGTTTTGCCAAGTTCTTCAGTTCTCTCTCAAAATGAGGAGTTGTCTCTATATTAAAGCTCATCGAATAGTTCGTCTGCTGATTTTGATTTTAATTTTCCATCCTTTATCATTTTAACCTCACGAAGTCCTTGACAAATGCCTTCTGTTATGTCTCGTGGCTGTTGCTGTGCTACTACATCGAACAGAATTGTTTCCATGTAGTTACTGAAACTTCGATTGTCTTTCTTTGCATTGCTCTTCAATGTATTGAGCAAATCCGTGTCTATTCTGATAGATGCGGAAGTTTTTGTTTTAATTGCTGCACTCATATTACTTATATTTTAATTATTTGTGTGCAAATATAATACAAATAAATATATTTTGCAAGAATTTTGGCGAATTTCTTCTGTTTTTCTTTGAAAAATCAAAAAAACATTGTACCTTTGCACTTGATAGAATACAATGCGCTCGTTTCGCTCACGCAACCCGAATGGCTGAATTGGCGAGCAATCGCCTTTTTGTTTGGCTTAAAGTGAGGAAAAAAATCATTGATAATATATGCCCCCCGAAAGATGCGTGAGCGAAGCGAGCGCAACCCGAAGGGCAGGATTGGCGAGCAATCGCCTTTTTATTTATTCAAAAGTGGAAAAAAAAAATGTATTGATAATATATGCCCCCCGAAAGATGCGTGAGCGAAGCGAGCGCAACCCGAAGGGC
>ERZ808240.2320-NODE-2320-length-21132-cov-27.142999_pt1 | contig 21132 bp, 17 predicted proteins | sample MGYA00521084_ERZ808240 | MGnify/ENA primary metagenome ERZ808240 (study PRJEB31516, sample SAMN03275571) | gut metagenome | biome: mammalia-associated habitat; material: feces | host: Papio cynocephalus | place: Kenya | collected 2012-08-06 ...
AAAGAGCATATCCATCAGGTCATAGAGCCTAAGCAGGTCGGCAAGGTGTTGCCTTGGGTACACATCGCGATTGCCAATGCAAAGCGGCTGCTGCTGGATATCTATCACGACATTCGCCCGGAGTACCTTCAGAACTACCTGAACGAGTTCTGCTGGAAGTTCAACAGAAGGAACTTTGGCGACGCACTGTTTGACAGGCTTATGGTGACTGCTGTCTCATATAAAAATCAATTTAGGTATAACATTGAGTAATCATTTTAACAAACTTGTCAAAGAACTCGGTTATGCATCTACAAAATTGACGTCGCCCTCCACTTGCCGTTCTTTCTGACGCCGACGACCGTAACGTCAGCATCCGGCTTGATGCGGGAAACAAGCTGCGCCGGGATAAAGCAGCCATCGACAAGGCCATACTGATTCCCCAATCTGTCCGTCTTCAGTCTGACCGGACCGGCAAAACATCGCACGTCGTCACGCCATTCAGGGAATCCGTCCGCCACGGCACACGAAATAACCCGTCGGGGACCGTCGCCGGGCTTATAAGAGCGGACAGCGTAGGCCACATTCATGCAACCAGCGGCGGGGACACCAGTCCGGGAAAGCGGAACCGCCAGCACGCGGCCCTTTTTGTCCGCGAGAACAATCTTCGTGACAATCCGCTTCCCGCCCTTCGCTCTGACCTCTCGTGTCATGAGAGGAATCATCTCGGAACACGGAGAATCCTGATAGACAAACTCTTCCGCAGCAGCCGTATTCTCCGCATAAAACTCCCGTCCGGTCCTTAGCGGCACCGTGCCTGGCGGAATGAACCTCATAATCTTTGAATATTCCGCAGACAGACACCAGGAGTTTTTCCTGTACGTATCGGAATAAGTCCGGAGTTCATAGGCCGCACGCCCATAGTCATTTTCCCGGATTAAGACACAGGCAAGCTTAAGCCTCGTTTTCCCGGTAAACTCCGGTTTGGACTGAATGAGCAGGGACTTGCACAAAGCGGACTTGCGGACGGAATCATCATCGAGAAAATCATAGAGTTCACTCCACAGATAGCCGTCATTCTTGATTTTAAGAACCTTTCTGAACAAAGAAAGCGCATCATCGTTCCTGCCGGCGACCATGTATCCCATTGCCAGAGCCCTGAGCAGGAAAACATTGTCAGGAAATCTCTTAGCCGCCCGTTCAAGAAAATCCGTCTCCTCAACAGACGGCACCGCGTTGGAAGCCATGTACTGATGTGCGTACAGAGTTGCAATATGCTGGACCGCCGCGCCGAGACACTGAAGCATGATTTCATCCCGTTCCATATAATCGGCAAGCCGGAGCATCTCGGAACCGGCCCGCCATGCCGGAACCAAAGAAAAATCGCCGGACTTTGAAATTGAATAATAGACCCAGAACAAGGCTGACGCGCTCCATTTGTCCGGACTTCTCGCGAAATCGTCCCTCGCCATTTCAAAAGCCTCCGCCGTCCTGCCGGCTTTCCTCAATGATGAAACTTCCTTGAATGACATGGTCAAAAGAATATAGTGTTCTGCGTCTTGGTTATGACATCGACGTTTATCGTCTTCCCGATTATCTTCATCATGCGCAGATAATCCGTCGTCACGGGAAGGACTATTATGCTGTCCTGGTTGTCGTAGGCAGCCTGAGGATGTTGAGAATCTCATACACATCCAGACCTACCTCACCTACGCTCGCGACAAGATTGCCGGCAATCTCATTCAGAACCTCAGGCACATACACAGTCTTTTCCTGCGTGACCCTCTTGGGACGCATGGCAAGCAGCTCTCTGATTTTCGCCATGGAATCCTCGTCCGGGTCGGAAGCCTTAACCGCAGGAGTTGTCTGCGGAGGCGCGGACTCGGCAATCTCCGCGACTGAGGCCTCAACCTCTTTCCGGAATCTCAGAAGTTCCGCCGGGTCTTCCGCAGGAATAAAGGCATTCATATCAACGACATCCGCATTAGGGTTATAATATGCATCCGAATCGACGCTCATGAAACAGGCCCGGGCGACATCCGACGTCTTGGAATCGACGACCTGCTGTAGGCCATAGGCAATGCTGTATTCATAGACAAACTTCTTGTAGAAGACAGAATACACCCCAGGGTCGTAGCATTTTTCCTTCAGTCTCATAAGCACTTTCAGCCCGTCCTGTCCCGGAGAAAGGAAACAGAGCAGAGTCCTCGAATCCGCCATAATCCTGCTCTTCAGTTCGGTGACGGACAGCCCCTTATCGCCTATGTGGTCGATGTCTATCACAAAGTGCTCAGTGTAGGCGAAATTCTCCGTCCTGCGGAACGGAGGATTGAATGCGGCGCAGACGAAGTACGGAAGCTGCTGCTTCAACTTAGAATACTGCTCCGCACTCATCTGACGGACAATCCGCAGCTGACTGATTCTTGAAGCCATTTCCGGTTTCGGATTCCGAAGCGCGTTATAAAGATATTCGAGGGGTATCTTCTTCAACGGTTCGGAAGCGCTCTTGACATTTGTACCTACGGACAGCATAATCAAACATATTTCTTAAACTTCTGAGCCAGATTCTGAGCGTACAGCCCTATCTGCGTCGAGCGGCTGCGCTGCAGGCCCTTTTCCTCTATGACCTCTTCAAGATAGTCATTCAGCGACTGAATCAGCACCCGCCGGCCGAGAGGCTCCAGCCAATATGAGCCGTCGCCGCGAACAGAATAATGTTCCTCCGTGATGACATTCTGGCACAGGAGCGAAAAGACGACATAATCAATCCACACGCGGTAGAGCTCAATCACGTCATATACGAGAACCGGCCTGTTATAGTCGTCGCGGTGCATCACTCCGACATAGGGGTCTATGCCGGCCTTGATGAGGGCACCCTCTATCCTGCCGTAAAGAAGACCGTAGCCGTAATTGAGCATCGCGTTGGCGACATCCATGGCGGGATGCTGGCTTCTTGAGTCAAAGCGGTACTGCTCGGGAAGGAAAAGATTCATCGTGTCAAAATAAATCTTCGACGACACGCCTTCCCATCCCCGAAGCGTCGAGGATATGTCACTGACAATCTCTCCGTCAAGGGCTGATATCTTCGTCCGGTAGTCCTCCAGCCTGTTGATTGACTTATCCACAATACGCTGCATTTCGGAAGAGCCTGACGTGTTCATCATCAGCATCATAGCCTGCTGGTTCTGTATCTTCTTGGAGATTACATCCTTAATCCAGCTGACGGCGTCATGTTCAAACGTGAAGGTCAGCTGCCCCTTACGTATCGTAGAGACAGAACCGTACTTGGGACTCCAGATTCTCCCCATCGGCATTCCCGACTGTCCCATGAATATGATTTCTATCTCGTTTTCCACCGCCAGGAGCACGGCGTCGCTGGAAATCTGCGCACCCCGGCTCAGCTGTATGGAGCGGATGCCGGCGACAGGAATCTTCTGGACGCCGTCATGATTGGAAATCACGAATCCCTCGTTGTCACGGGACAGCGACACCCCGAATGTGTTAATGACCAAATCCATTGCGATATCCTTCTATATAAATGTCATCGACGACAAAGAATTTTTCCTTCGCTCTCGTCATTGCCGTATAGACCCACTGGTAATCCTGTTTCGTAGGATTCAGCATGATGTTTCTCGGGAAACAGGCATACACATTCGTCCACTCTCCGCCCTGGGCCTTGTGACAGGTCAGCGCATAGCCGAAAGAAACGCGGAGGGCATTGAGATACTTGTCTGTCTTCATAAAGTCGTGGAAGCGCTCGTCGTCGTCCGAGATTCCCTTCTTCCTCATTCTGATGATAAAGTCGGAATAGAGCCGCCCCTGCTGCTGCGTCCCGAGATTTGGCTGGGGCTGATAGAGTATTTCATCAATCATCAGCTGCCTGAATTTCTCGCCGGTGTATAATTCCTCAACCTCTATCTCACGGAAAGACAGGCCGGCACGGGATTCCGACGCCGGAGAGATGTCCCTCACTATGACCAAGTCTCCGTTGCGCAGCCCGGAAACAAGATTGTTCTGCACGACGAGCAAGAGTTCGCCAGGCTGCAGCGGTCCGCCGTAGCCCAATGAGTCGCGGAACCTCAAACTGAAATTGTAGCATCCGGTGTTGCTCCTCGATATGAACACGGCATTGCCGTAATTCCCTCCACGCACATCGGAAAGATACTTTGAGGCCAGCACATCAACGGAACGGAGAAGTTCGATGTCCGGGACATATCGGAACGGCAGTTTTTCCCAATGATTGACCGCTCCATAGGGCAGGGTGTCTTCAGGCGCATCCTCCCATAACTCCCTGATTTCCGACGCCGCGCCGACGATTCCGTTGTCTCCGCCCTGACGCATTACCTGCCTGAGTTCGGCATCCTGAGCGTCAATGTCAAAATGTTCCTTGAAATACTCCGGGCACAAGGCCGGGCATTGTTCCCCGGTCACCGGCGCGAGCTGGCAAGGGTCACCGACGAAAATGAACCTGGCCTTCTCGTCATATGCCAGCAAATCCGAAAGAAGCCTTCCGTTCCCGAACCTTGACTGAACCACAACTTTTTCCACGCTGTCGGAAATCATGGAAGCCTCATCGATGACATACACGTCGGGGCTGTCCGGCTCCGGACTGCCGAGGGAAAAGTTTATGACCAGCTGCAGCCCCTCCCTCTCCACGGAGTTCTCGTCCTTGACCTTTTTGGCATCCGCATTGAATCCCCGGAAACGGTAAATCTGGCTGTGAATCGTCTGAGCCTGATGCCCCGTGACATCTCCCAGAACCTTTGCCGCACGCCCCGTCGAGGCAAGAAGTCCGTAGCGTATCTTTCTTGCCTCCATGAAGCTGATGAGTTTCCGAACCAGCGTGGTCTTTCCCGTCCCGGCAAAGCCTTTCAGAATAAAAACTTTGGAGTCCTTATCCCTCAGGAAAGCCATCAGACGGTCAAGAGCCGCTTTCTGACCCTCGTTAAGAACAATATCCTTCTCGTTACTCATAGTCTCTGAATCTGACAAAGTCGAAGTCTGACGTTTTCGTGCCGTCCGCGTTCTCGACCACGCGACGGGCAGTCGTCGAGGCTACGCAGCGGATGCCGGAGGCCCTCAGTTTTCTGACAAGCATATATGTCAATGTCATTTCTCCCATAAGGTGAACAACTGCATTTTTACCGTCCGCCGCATCAAGAATCTTTGTAAATTCCTCACCCGCGACGCGTTCCAGCTCCGCAGAGTCCGCTTCCGGAGCCACGCTTCTGAACGGGATGTCAACGATTTCGCCGAGTTTCTTTGCCGCCGAAAGCTGCTTTTGAGACCAGTTGGAAGAGGGGTGATTGGAGTAGTTGATGAAGAGGGACGGAAGCAGAGACACAGTTCTTGTATCATCGACAAAAAATATATGCTCCAACTGCTTGACAGCCGAATCAATGTTTGCCTTCAAGGTCTTGACTGTTCGACAGTTGCCATTCATCCCTGAATGATTAATGTCATTTCTAGTTTCCTGCAAATGACAGAAATCGGAAACAAACTGTTTATCCCCAAAGACACCATCTGAAGATATTCGCTGATAAAGATCTATATTTTCCACCTTTACGAATACGGTTTTATTCTCTTTTTTGTCAGGATTTTTCTCCACAAATACACTATCAATCAGTGCTCTGAGTTCTTTGTCCGTTAAATCAATCTCATATTTTTCACATAGATAAGACACCATACTTTCCCTTAGAAATGTTACGGCCTGCTGATAGAGTCCCTTATCCAAGCACCATCGCGCAGCGGAATATGTATCCTGAACGCTATTACCGCCAACAAATGAAGAGAAAGAATCTGTTATCTTGCCTATCAATGGGGTAAATGCAGGGATAGTCTCTTCTTTGATTCTCTCTTGCGATGTTCTCATTGATTGGATTGCGTCGCCTTTGATAACATCCATTCCACGGCAAAATGCCAAGTCATCAGCCATCGTCTTCAATGACCTGACATAGCTATTGAGTCCATCAACATTTACATCCGAACGCTTAATTCTACGCTTAATCTCAATGCATTGGCCACCTCCCAAATCGCAGATTTCGTCCGCCTCCCCACTTCGCAGAAACTGTCCGGCTGCAAATGCCCAATCCTGCAATCGGACGATAGGCAACAAATCCATTATCGGGGCAAATGTCTTTCCATCTACACTATTATAACGAGCCTCGTAGTTCCCATAAGAAGCATATTTAACCTTTACATTCTTCAAAAACTTGGCATAATTGCCAAGTACAAGAAGAAACATTGGGAGGTAACGATATCCATGCGTCAAGTCAAAATATAATTCGTCACCATCTTGCAACAATCCGAACATAGTGTCGAAAACCTTCCACATCTCTGCCTCGTTCTTGCCGTCAACGATGTTTTCCGCACATACTTTACACTTAAGTTTTGCGTTTGCGAGGACTTTCTCCAAACCTTCATAAGGCAGTGTTTCACCTTTCTTTTCCCGCGATGTTATTTCTGCGTTCCAATTGTCAGTCCTTGCCTTATCGGTCAGCATGATATACGCGACATCATCCTGTGACCATTCCCCCGCTCCGACATCCTTCAGTACAGCCTCCTGAACAAACCGTGTATTTACTTTGCTATTCTTGCCAACATATGTGCAGGCATCATAAAAGTTTGCACCCAGCACCGACATAAAAACTTTCCTTGCCATAGTTACCTTGTATTGCTGTCTTTAATTATCTGATTCAAAAGGTCGTAGAGAGCCTTATGACTGACAGGACGACCCAGCCTGTCATAGAAACTGAAATGCGCAATCTTGTTCGTTTCGCACTTCTCCTCAGCCTCCGTTCCCATATACTGCTGTGTGACGAACAAGGCCTTGGCGCCCATCCCGCCATAATTCTTGACTGCAGACGAAAATTTGTCAATGTCGGTCTTGTCCAGAACCTGAGTCTTGCACTCGACAAAGAGCAGCTTGTGGCCTGTCTGAACGATTACATCGATTTCATTCTTCGCCTTCTTGTTGTTATAGGGAAAGACGGTATTCAGCCACACCTCATTGCAGGACGGCCATTTGCGAAGAATTGTAGCGACTTCGTATTCAAACCAGCCGTATGACGTGACAAGTTCAAAGGCATGGGGTGAAACAATTGTAAATTCTTTGTGATTGCCGAACTTGTCAATGAAATAGAATCTCACGAGCTGCTTCAGACAGGATGAGCCGCTATCGTAATATGACTTGTCCCAACTTATTTCAGAACTCGTCTCCGGATCCACAATGGTGTCCCTGATATTGTTGGCATATCTGCCGGAGTTGTGTTTGTTCGGATTTGTCAAAGTGTTGAAGATGCTGAATTTCCCCCGATTATATACGTCCCGAATCGCCTTTATCTTAGGCAGCTGCTCAAGGTCTTCTTCCGTATATTCCTCAAGGTTTCTGTGTTCCTTGACATCAGTCTGGTTATATCTGAGGATTCCGGCAATATCCGGTGCCGCGGCCAAATGCTTTCGGAATAAGGTATAATTATAGATTATGCTGTTCTGATCGACATATATAATCTGCAGATTCTCATATCGGTAAGCGAGCATAGCAAAGGCCATGCTCCAAGGCTTTGTGCCGCTCGACACATTGACCTCGACAGTCCGGTTCCGGAAGGCATCCAGCAGATTTTCTATCTTCTCGCTTATGACAAAGTAGTCAAGCGGCTCAAGTTCAAACAGTTCGAACTCGCAATCCGCCATCTCCGGACTCATGTCCCGGACGATTCTCTCCGCCTCCTTTTTAGTAGATGACGAGTGAATCAGAATGACTTTCCCTGCCCGGCTTTCACGCAATGCCAGATACACCGGCATCGTCTGCCCTCCGACGAGGGCTATATGCAAAGTCTTATTATCCATCGTGATTGTTTCCGCGTGTTATTCTTTTTGAGACTCGGAGCTGTGCTTCCGGCTTACAACGCCGAATCCAAGGCTCACGCCCTTTCCCAGTCCGACATAATCAGGAATGGAGACATTCGACTTGAACTCCAGATCAAAGGCCATCATCTTCACTCCCTTGTAGGTCAGAAGCGACTGTCTCCCAAGCGAAACAATCCTGCACATCAAAGGCGATGTCAATGTCACGCCTATCCCCTTGGCAAACGAAAGGATATTGCCGGTAAGGATACGCTCCAAAAACGCGACTTTGTCTGAAAGGGAATCCAGCTTCACATATTCGGCAAAGTTCCTGGAATTGAGCGGCAACCACTTAGTAAGTCTATACTCAAATTCTCCATCCCAGACCTGTACGAGTATCCGGTTAGCCTTAATGTCAGCGATTGAAAACTCCTCCTCCCGCTCGCCTATTCTGAGGCTGGTGACAGCGGACGAAAGGAACTGACCGATTACATCCGCTCCGGAATCCACCGCGACAATCGCAGCACATTGCCGGAGCCTTTTGTACTGTATCAAAGGATAGCGGTAAACAAGCGAATCTCCGCAATGATTATGGTACATAATATCGGCAGAGCCTTCCATCGACGCTATCACGGCACCGCGAAACAGGGGAATCTCCGACTGCGGAAGCCTGTTATCGTACCTTATTACAAGCACTCTTGTCTTATCCATGACTCCTTCTGTCAAGGTTCTGTAACCTGTTCAAATATGCTCCTTGCCCGCTGGTCTCCACACCATTGGCGAAGCTTTCCCCAACGAGTGGAAGTAAAATCCGAAAGGAGTTCCCGCTCTTGGGTATCACCGTGATAAATTCGGGAGAGCGTCGCGACAAGATAAACATCTTCGGAATCGGGGACAGACTCCCGTCTTGATTTCTTGAGCCAACGTTCAATTTCGTTTGTCACTTGCTTAAAGCTGGTTACCAGATATTTAGTGACATCATTTGCATTCCTGCGGTCCAAGTTGGACAAACCGGCCTTGACGGATTCTATCCTTTCGCCAGCGAGCGCTTTCTCCCTACTTTCTTTGGCTTTTTCATCATCAAGCAATCGTTGCAATACAGAGATTCTCTCCATGTGGCGAGTTCCGTCCGGCCAGATGGCCTCGGCTTTCTTGAACAGAGACAGAGCGACGACATTATCACAACTTTCTCCGAGATAATATTTCTCGGCTTCGTCTATAGCGGCATCGTAAGCCGCTTTCTTCAGCTTCATCTCCTGTTCCAATCTCAATCTTTCCTCATTTTCAATCCGAAGCCTCTCTTCCGCCGCATTCATTTCTTCATACCGCCGCTTTCTAAGGTGCAGTTCCTCCAGTCTTCTCTCCTCATACCGATTAACCGCCGCGTCATCCGCAACAGACATCTTCACGAATCCCATGAGAGAGAGTTTGTTCCCCACAACAGCTATTTTACGAGACTTACTTGATTTTTGCCCGTGAAAAAGTCCTCTTGAAATTCGCCTTTCACCATCTAATAATCCGTCGATGGAATAGTCGTCAAACTGCCAGTCACCGGTTATTGAGTGGAATCCGGAGCCGGCCGACATCTTGAATATGCAGGATTTATTGCCGCCGTCCCGAAGCGAGACAACCCTATGAATCAAGGACTCAATACCCTCCACAATCTCTCCAGTTCTATCCGCTTCGTATCTCTCAAAGAACGCCTTTTCTTTCCGGAGATAAGAAAGCGTATGCTCGTTGATAATCCCGAACAAGAATTCAGGCACTCCACAATTATTCTGTGCCAAGATTCGCCTCTTTTCTGTCAGATAATTCGAATTGCCACTTGCTTGAGAAAACATCTTTCCCGATAACATCACAGTGCCCAGCCCACAACTTGAAGGTGGCAGCATCTCATAGACGGTGTTAAATCCTCCGTTTGAGAATCGTCCTCCGGTGTTGTTCCTGCCGTGTTTCCAGCCACCCTGCCAATGTCCTTGGTCATCGCTTCTCAAATTGAAGATTTTCGTGTTTACAAGTTTTGTTTCGGGAAATTCAATGTCCGAGAACTTCAGGAAACGCATGAAGTCTGTTCCATCTTCCGGATTGCCGAACGTCTCGCCTATGTCTGGGCTGTTTCCCCGTAACATCCTCCTGCCCGGTTTGGTAAGATACTCAAAAAGGATTGAACGCACAGCCCCCTTGATTGAACTTCCCGGCACTATAGGCCTACCCGAAAGCTGATTTTTCACGAAAGATTTCACAGTCTCCGGAGATAATCCCGATGGCATAGGCAATCTGAACTCCGAAACATCGTCAAGTCTATTTCCAATCAACTCCTTAACCCCTCCGACCTCCTTATCCTCAAAACACGCCGCAAGTCTTGACATATCAACGCCCGCCGCAACAAGTCTCTGCAAATCAAGTTTATAAAGTTCATCGTCGGCGACCACGAAGTCTATGCCATTAACCCAATCCTTCTCCGCTCCCGAACATATGGCAAGGGGAGTCAGAACCTCAAGTTCGACACTATATCTGTCATTTATTCCTTCCATAGGCATCAGATTTTAATCGGGATGAAAATTGATTTGCCGCACCTCCATATAGGGTGAGGCGTTCCTCCCAGATTCTCCGTCCGGATAATTTCACCGAAAGACTCCGGTTGAAGATTAACTATGCTCCCCCTTACGCAAGGAGCCTCTTCCAATGCGAACACGGATGCCGGAAGAAAGGCGTGAACGGCATTCTTTCGAATGGCATTGTACGGACTTTCAGTTATCCATCCGCCCCGGCGGACAAAATCATATGAGACGGACTCTTTTCCCAACATCGCAGTAAGCTGTTCCTCGCTTTCCGGAATGAACATCGATAGTGAGATGGAATACTCTGATGATTCCGGGCATTCAATTGTGATTGAATCTTTCTGATATTCAAAATAGCCGTTGCCGACATTTCTGTCAGTACCAATCCCCTCATATTGCAGAAGTTCCAGACCCCTGTCCAGCAATGAACAATCACCTTCAGCAAGGAAGAACAGACCCGAATAGTCCTTAAAGAAAACTCGGTCCATATAAAACGGCCTGGCATCCTCATCCCCAAGGCGTGAAGGTACCGTTACTCTCGGGGACACCTGAGAAGAAATAAAGTCCTCCGCGGTGCATGAGCCGGTAAGAAACCCGCCGTGCCTGATGTAACCAATGTCGCGGCCATCGCCAAACAACTCCTCTCCATTGATGACACGCCGGAAATAGTCCAAATCCAGCCATCCGACTTTCTTCACCTTCTTGGCATCGCCGATGTCTCTTAGCTTTGGCAAAACATACCTTAACGGCTTCGGGAAAAAATAGACCGGAGAGGTGTTGCGACTTTCCTGATAAAACGGGAAAGCTGAACTTATCGTACATCCAAGGTCACCGTCCCGGGGGATTTCTACTCCGAGTTTTGCAAGACACGAGGTTACGGCAGCATATATGGTGTCGGACTGCAATGTCTTGAGACTGACGCCATAGTCACTTCTGTTATCCCCGAAATGAACCGGAGTGGTGAAATGGAGTTTATAGACAGTGTAATTTGCCATAGGACATCATTGGTTATCAAAGACAATGTCCTTTATGTCAAGCTCACCGAACTTTACCTGGCCATAGCCACGCGAGCCGCTGCCTCCGAGATAGTCGTTTTCAAGAGCCTTGATTCCTTCTTTAAGAAGGGTCATCAGTTTATTCTCATCATCGTCATCCCACACATTGATAATGAATTCGACACCGAACGACACCCCTGCCGGAACCCGTTCAGTCTGCCGGGGATGCTCCGCAGTGCCCTTGATTCTGTCAATGACATTCTCCCACTTGCCCTCTGTGTATGGAGCGTCAAGATTATCACTATTTTGTTTTAACAACTGCGCAGACTCTTCCGTCAGATATGCATCCCTGACTATAATTTTTGATGGTTTATTATCTTTCGCGAAACCGAAAAGGTTGTTAATCTTGTCATTTCCACCGACCTCAGACGAACCATAAATCTGTTCAAGGAGGCATCGCATTTTCCCCTTAAGCGAACTGCCTGGGATATATGGCTGCCAATCCTTTGTAGCACAGCGTATCACCGGGTTATCTATACCACCGATTTCAACATTATCGCCACTGCCTCCTATATGCAAGCCGGACAACAAATTCAAAGTCGTGCGCACCGCTATTTTCTTAACTAACTGTCTCATAATGCTGTCATTTTGTTTTATATATTAACACCCATTTCCGCTGCCTTATGATAGGCTACAATCGCCTCAAAGATCTGCACAAAATTTCTGAATTGCGCTTCATCCTTGACATGACTCATAGCTTCAGAAATCACTTTATAGAAGTCGACTATCTTATTTTTGCCATCGGCGCGACCGACAGCATAGGCTAATTTAGGCTTAAGCATTACAAAACTACTTTCATTGTAGCCTTGCAGCTGCTGCCTTTTAACTTCACCGAAAAACTTTCTAAGCTGGTTCGTCGTCAACTTAGTTTTCTCCTTTCTTTTTCCACCCTGTGGTGTCGAGGCCACATCATCCGTCCCAAGATATTCGCCGAATTTCTCGGCAAACTGCACAGTCTTCTCCGTCACTTTATCAGTAATCTCAGAAGATGGGATGTATTCATTCCATACCATAGACAATTGATTTTAAGTTATGTTACTAGTTTTTGAATCTCAACTCAAGCTCCGCCCAACGGGCAGCCACGGCGGCAAGTTCATATTTGCGTCTGTCGCATAATTCACCTTTCAGCCCGTTGCAGAACCGTCTCACCTCGTCCGTCTTATTGTCTGAAAAACGCTTGAGGAAATAGGCCGTATGCCACATATAACTCATATCTCCCTTCTTCATCTTTCCACATAGAACCATAATCCGATGAAGAATGGAGCGCGGCATCCCGGCATTCTCTATCAAATCCACGAATCTTTTTTTGAGTTCTTGAACATAATCGAACTCACCGCTCCATGACAGATTCTCTCCGAACATATTTATCGCGTTCTTCTTCGGCAACCCTTTTCCACCGCTAAAGTCCTTGGCATAACTTTCCGCGTCTCCTGCAAGCTGGGCAGCCTTGGCTATTGGATAATTGTCAGCAACAATCGCGACACCGGCGGAAATTGAAATGTCATCCCTTCCGACGAATTTGCGGAAAGCCTCGCGAACCTCCCTCGCAAACAATATGACCTTGTCCCATTTGCCGACTGCAAAGACGTCATCGCCTCCGGAGTACAGTATATTCACGTCATCCTTGAACTCTTCCCTTATGGTATTAAGGTAGCCGCTGAAGAACCAGTCAAGCATGAACGACAAAGTGGAATATGCGGCAAAACTCCTTGACGCCTCCGGCAGACCCTTTATGAATATAGTCCCGAGATTATCAACATCCATACGGAGTATGCCCAGATATTCGCCGCCGGCGAGCTCTTCAAATGTCTTGTTGCGGTCACCGGCCACGGCCTGCTTGTTGCCGCCATAGAACTGAAAGGCATAACTGCATGCATTGCCTTTTATATGTGGAACAATGAGGCTGTTGATTGCCGTAACCTTACATACATCGACTGATGATATTCCTCTGAATTCGGAATCATCGGATGTAAGTTCCCTTTTGTCAAACATATAGGTATGAACTCCCATTATCTCCATACCGAACTTTGACCTGTTTGCAAGAAAATTGGACTCATCGTCATTGAAATGGGTGATGATATAATCGGCGTCTTTAAGGACTTCACCCAGTCTGCATTGCTTCTCAACCGAAGGAAGAACCCATAGAGGCTCATCCCCACGTCCCGCTATATTTATCAGATTGTCCCCCTCAATGCCGGTGATTGCACAGACTCTGGCATCGGACGGGACTTCTTCCGGCACGAAAAGGTTCTTTTTCCGGAGAACAGACTTGAACCGGGTATTCTTGCACATCGCAAGCTTTTCTGCCAGAGCCCGCCAGAGGTCTCCTATTTTTGAATCCGGTTCAGAACCATCAAATCTGACAGTCTTCGAGCTTATGTCAAAAGCGAAAGGAAGATAGTCAATGTTCAACAACAACGCCCCTTTATGCTCATCCCACAATTTCCGCTCAAACTCCTCGCGCAGGGCATCAATCGCGGCCAGAACATCAGGTGTGTTCGGAAGAAGCATATAGAATTTTCCGCCTGAAGAGTAAACGACATGAGCTGCGGTAGCATTGATGGCCGGATGGGAAATGATTCTCCGTATAACCGAATCGACAAGAAGCTGGAGATAGAACGAGCGCCCTTTCAGACTCACTGCGGCACGCTTGGAAGAAATGTTATAAATGAAATTCTGTATTCCGGAAATGTCTCCGCCCAATAGAATCACAGGCTTGGCGTCATCTGAAAGGGATATCCGTGTCCCGTTCCATCTGAATGCCGAAGGATCATGCTCACGATAGACACAGAAACAATCAGCAAATGCAGCGGTAGTCTTCAGATGTTCATAAAGGCTCACATTCGCCATATCCATCGTATTGGACGGTATGCACCAAGTGTATTTTTTCAACAGGTAGGTCAGGCTTTCGGCAAAGCCTATGAACGAATCTGTCGGAAGAGTTTGGAATTCGTCACAGAACTGTTCCCATAATACCTTATATCCCTCTTGGCTCACGCCATCGGAAGACGTCCTTATCGTCTTGGGAAAGAATCTGCTCTTATCTATATTCAGCCTATTGAGGGAGAATGCGGAAGAACAGGAGCCGTCATTTATCGAATTGAAAACAGAAAAGAGAGGAATGCGCTTGTACCTATCCCCCCCCCACTGAATAGACTGTTCTCCATCGACCCGCTCCCGTTCCATCGAAGAAGGGGCGGTTCTGTCAATTCCCGCGCTCCACCAATCCGCCAATGTGACAAGCGCCTGCAATTCGGTTTTCGGCTTATGATGGCTGCACGCAAATGTCGGCATAGAATCGTCGGAGTCTTCCGCCGCCGTCCTGATTCCCTGAATCTTCATCACAGCGCTGCCGTACCGTTCAATAAATTCATTGGTCCATACGACGTGCTGATACCCGAAACGGCCATGCTCGTTCACAGGGCATATGTCCTCCGCTATTCTTTTGGAATACGAAGACAGTTCGTTATACTTGTCAGAAAAAGACCTGTCCGCCCTCTGATAGAATTTGCCAATATCGTGCAACAACGCCGCCAGGAAAATCCTGTGCCTCAAATTTTCATTCATCGCCATTAGTTTTAGTCTTCCGCGCCAAGGCCGGTCCAGCCCCGACGCACGGACAAATTTAACCAAAGTTTTTCAAAATGTCCAAATTTTCAGTAAACATTTTGCACTTTGGTTCGGCAGTCGTGAACAGAAATGGTCAATCAATGAAAATCATGAAAATCACAAGACAAGGAAGCCGCCCGGCAGCCCTCAGTCATTCAAATGGATGAGGGAGGCGACGGGCGCGATCTTCGAGAGGCGGTCGGCGCCGCGGAGGTCGTCGATTTCCACGAGGAAGACAAATTTCTTCACCACCACGCGGCGGGCTGTGCCGTCCTTCACGACCGGGGTTTCCATCAGTGACTGCGCAAGGGCTTCGGCGGTGCCGCCGGTGGCGAGGATGTCGTCGAGAATCGTGACCTCGATCACGTCGCCGGTGAGGGGGCCGGCGGCGACGTCGCTCTTGCGGTAGAAGAGCTTGTCGGATCCGTATTCCTTCATGATTTCAACCCCTACAAGGTCGCCCTCCGCGAACGGAAGCTTTCCCGACTTGCGGACCGGGATGACGTTGGAGACGGCTCCGCCGGTCAGCAGAAGCGGGGTGCCGAAAAGGAAGCCGCGCGCCTCCGGAACGGCAAGGTTAGGCGTATCGACAAGCGAGTCAAGTTCGGCCGTCACTTCCTGAAAGACATCCTTGGAATAGAGGAACGGCATGATGTCGATGAAATTGATGCCCTCCTTGGGAAAATCCTTGTAAAAGTTGAGTTTTTCCTGTAACATAATGATTTATCGTTGATTATATTCTCGCTAAAATATCCCGTCCCAAACATTCGGACGTTCATCTGCACAGGTGCGCAAAGTTAGGAATTTTATTTCTATTTTTGCAGTCCTTTTTGCATACTTTCGGGAGCGTCATTTTCGGCGAATGCTGAAGGGTGAACATACATCGAAGTAAAACGTACCATTAAGGCATAGACGAAACATGATAATCACTGACGAGGAACGGAATCTGGCACGGGCGGGGATGCGCGAGGCGATGGAGCAGGGAATGAGCGGCGCGAGAGTGACGCTGAACAAGAGCGTGTCGGACACCCTGACCATGCTTGACGGGGAGATTGACAAGGTGAGCCGCTGCGCCGACAGGTCTCTGACCTTCTGCCTGTTTGCGGACGGACGCTACGGGACATTCTCGACCAACCGGCTGAGCGGGGGCGCGGTGCGTGACTTCGTCAGGAAAGCCTGCGAGACCGTGAAGATTATGGAAGCGGACAAATGCAGGACGCTCCCGGACAAGGACAGGCTGGCCGCTGATGCAAAGACCGGGCTGGAAGCGGGACTGTGGGACATGGAATATATGGATATGTCCGACGGGAAAAGGATTGAACTGGCGCGGAGCATGAAACTCCGCGAGAAAGTCGGAGACGGATGGGCCGTCGTCTCTGAGGAAAACGAATACACGGACTACATTGACGAGTGCTTCCAGATTGACTCTCAAGGGTTTGAGGGGCAGCATTTCGAGACAGGATTTTCCTGTTCGTCGGAAGTGACGGTGGCGGACGCCGCTGGGAGGCGCTTCAGCTCCTGGTGGTGGGACTCGTCGGCGTTCCTCTCCGGGATTCGTCCGGAAAGCTGCGCGGAGACGGCGCTTCAGAGGGCGCTGGCTTCCATGAACCCGGAGCCGGTGCCCGGAGGATGCTACAGGATGGTGGTTGACGGGAATGTCGGTTCCAAGCTGCTGAACCCGATTGTCAATGCCCTGAGCGCTTCGGGCATCCAGCAGAAGATGTCGTTTCTCTGCGAGAGCAAGGGACAGCGGATTTTCTCGGAAGGGCTCACGCTCACGGATATGGCACGGGAGAGGGGCAAGGCCGGGGCGCGGCTGTTCGACTCGGAAGGAGTGGCCACGCGCAACCTGCCCCTGATACGGGAGGGCGTGGTTGAAAATTATTTCGTGAACACCTACATGGCCAACAAGACCGGCCTGGAGCCGACGGTGGAGGACATATCGCGGCCGGTTCTCGGGAGCTGGTGCTCGGAGAAGCTGGCGGAGAGTATTGCCGGATGCCGTGAGGGAGAAAATGGCGGGAAGCCCGCGCGCTTGGAATGTAACGAAAAAAGACTAACTTTGGACGATATTTTGCGCGGATGCGGGGACGGGATTTACGTGACGGAGTTCAACGGCGGGAACTGCAACCCCGTGACCGGGGACTATTCCTTCGGAGTGTCGGGATTCCGGTTTGAGGGAGGAAAGCTCGGCAAGCCGTTCCGCGAGATGCTGATTACCGGGAACATTCCGGAACTCTGGAACAGCCTTCTTGCCGTCGGCGACGACGCGAGGGACTGCGGACGGTGGAGGATGCCGACGACGGCGTTTGACGGCGTAAGCTTTTCGGCGTAGTTTGGTGCGTGAGACATACAGGCACTTGAGTGCCGTGCGCAGAACAACGAAGCGAGGGTCTCGTGCGATAGTGTGCACGGAGCACCACTTCCCCTATTAGGGGACGGGAGGGGTAAATGAGAGAGGGCGAAGCGCTGCTGCCCGTGGTGCGACGTACTCATTTCGGCGAAGCCTGTAATTTTGAATATATTAAGAAACGTGAAAAAAAACTGCATCAGATTTGTCTTTGATTTTCGAGTATAGATTTCTTCTGGAAGAAGGAGTGTACTGGATGTACACGACTGATGAGAAAAGGGATATAGACCGAAAAGGATGAAAAAGATGATGCAGGTTATTTTTTGAAGGTCTCTAAAAACAAAGGAAATATGAAAGTAGAAAAGAACACTGTGGTGGCTCTGACTTATGAGCTGAACGTTGATGGACAGATTGTTGACAAATGCACCGTGGAGAGGCCTCTGGACTTCATTCACGGCATGGGCTATCTGCTGCCGAAATTTGAGGAGGAGGTCGCCGGTCTTGAGGCCGGGGACAAGTTCGAGTTCACGCTGACTCCCGAGGAGGGCTACGGGAAGGTGGATCCGAAGATGATAGTCGATCTGCCTGTGGAAGCATTTTCAGACCAGGAGGGCAAGATTCGCCACGACCTGCTCGTGGAAGGCTCAAGCGTCACTCTCGTGAACCAGTACGGGCAGCCTGTTCCGGCGAAGATTGTGAAGGTGGAGGCAAAGACGGTGAAGGTCGATGTGAACCACCCGATGGCGGGCAAGACGCTGAATTTCAAGGGTGAGATTGTGAGCGTGCGTCCTGCGACCGAGAAGGAAATCAAGGAGGGACTGCATGGGGAGTTAGCCGGAGGATGCTCAGGCTGCGGAGGAAACTGCGGCGAGGGAGGATGCGAAGGCTGCGGCAGCGACAACGGCTGCGGAGACGGCAAAGACTGCGGATGCGGCAAAGATTGCGCTGACGGCAAAGCCTGCGGATGCGGAGACGGAGAAGCCTGCGGATGCGGAGACGGAGAAGCCTGCGGATGCGGAGACAACTGCGACTGCAAATAAAAGAAGCGGAGTGTCCAAAACATTCATGATTGTCATTTCGAGCGGAGTGAAACGGAGTCGGGAAATCTTTGCGCGATGAAAGTTGCCGTCGTCATACTGAACTGGAACACAGCCGATTACTTGCGGAGGTTTCTGCCCCCGCTGCTTGAGTCCGCGGACTTGTTCAACCGAGGGGGCTGCCCGGGCGAAGAAACGGACAGCATCAAAGTGAAACCATGCATGTCCGGAGACTCCTCTGACCGGGCGGATGTTGTGGTCGCGGACAGCGCTTCCACGGACGGTTCGATGGAGATGATGGCCAAGGAGTTCCCGTCAGTACGCAGGATACCCCTCGCGGAAAACTACGGCTTCACCGGCGGCTACAACCGGGCATTCCGGGAGTTGGAGAACCACCCCGCATCAGGCCCGGTCGGAGTGGAGGCGGAGGGGCGGCGCTCCGGGACGGCATACGACCTTTTCGTGCTGCTCAACTCGGACATCGAGGTCACGCGGGACTGGCTGCGTCCGCTCGTGCAATGGATGAAAGACCATCCGGAATGCGGAGCCTGCGGCCCGAAGCTGCACAGCTGGTACGAGAGGGACAGGTTCGAGTATGCCGGGGCGGCCGGAGGACTGATTGACCGTTTCGGCTACCCCTTCTGCCGGGGCCGCGTGATGGGCAGGGTGGAGACCGACAGAGGGCAGTACGACTCCCCCTCTGACGTGCTCTGGGTGACCGGAGCCTGCCTCATGGTCAGGATATCCGTGTGGAAGGCGCTCGGAGGGCTTGACGAGAGGTTCTTTGCGCACATGGAGGAGATTGACCTGTGCTGGAGGATGCAGCTGGAGGGATGGAAAGTGACCGTGGTTCCGGAATCGACAGTGTTTCACCTCGGAGGAGGGACGCTGCCGCAGAACTCGCCGCAGAAGCTCTACCTCAACTACCGCAACAACCTGCTCCTGCTCGACAACAACCTGGCACGGACAATCGGCCGGCGGAGAGCGGCAGTGAGGATTTTCTTCAGGAAGATTCTGGACGGATGCTCGGCCCTGACCTACCTGCTGTCCCTCAGGACGAACTATTTCAAGGCCGTATGGCGGGCGCACAGGGACGCGGCAAGGCTCATCGCCGGGAAAACGGGCGGAAGGCAGCGGGGGAAGAGCATGTCCGAGGCCGGTGTTAGCCGCGGCGTCGCCGGGATTTATGACGGCTGCATGATTCCCCGCGCGCTGCTGGGAATGAAAATACATTTGTAACGCGCCGGTTGCCCGCCACTGGTTTTGCAGGGAGCGGGAGATATGGGTATAAGTAATTGTTAATTATGAGGATAGTTATTGCAGGAGCGGGAGAGGTCGGCTCACATCTGGCGAAGATGCTGAGCAGCGAATCCAATGACATAACCGTAATCGACAGTGAGCAGGGACGACTGGACAGCCTGTCTGCGATTGCGGACATCGTAACCGTCTGCGGGAATTCTTCGGAAATCGGTGTGCTGCGCGAGGCGGGAGTGCCGGAAGCGGACCTGTTCATAGCCGTGAATCCTTCGGAGTCGCAGGACGTGAACATAGTCAGCGCAATTCTCGCGAAGAAACTCGGCAGCCGCAAGGTCACCGCGCGCGTCAACACGGAAGAATATCTCTCCTTCGAGAATAAGAACATATTCACGGAGATGGGCATTGACCTGCTCTTCTATCCGGAAAAAATCGCTGCGAACGAAATCGTCGATCTGTTGCGCAACAACGCATCCGCGGACTCGATGGACTTCGCGAGGGGAAGGATTCAGATGTCGGTGTTCAAGGTGGAGGACGACTCCCCTCTCCTGGACATGAACGTGCTCGACCTGAGCCGCCAGGCCACGTCCGAAGACCTCCAGTTCAGAGTCGTCGCCATATCCCGCAACAACTCGACGATTATTCCCAAGGTCGATACGAGGTTCAAATATCATGATCTCGTCTATATCATCTCGAACCGCGAGGGCACACGGATGCTGATGGAGTTCATCGGCACGGTGAATATCGAAGTCGATAAGGTCATGATTCTCGGAGGAAGCCACACGGCGGAGATGGTGGCGCGGCAGCTCGTCGGGCACACCGGCAGGATAAAAATCATCGACAACGACAAGGGACGCTGTCTCGAACTGTCTGAAAGCCTGGGAGATGCGGTGACTGTCATCAATGCGGACGGGAGGAACTCGGATGTGCTCATCGAGGAGGACATACGCAATTTCGACGCTTTCGTCGCGCTCACCGGCTCGTCTGAGGCGAACATTCTCGCCTGCGTCGCGGCAAAGAGGCTCGGGATTCCGAGGACGATTGCGGAGGTCGAGAACATCGAATACATACGCCTCGCCGACGGGATGGGAGTCGATGCCGTCATAAACAAGAAACTCATCACGGCCGGACGAATCTTCAAGTTCACGCTGAGCGACAAGGTACGTTTCATCAAATATATGAACGGGACGAACGCCGAGGTTCTGGAATATATCGTCGCCAAGGACGCGAAGATTACGTCGGGGAGCCTCATGGACCTCGATTTTCCGAAGAACGCGATTGTGGGAGGGGTGATTCGCGGCAACAATTCGTTCATCGCGGTGGGAGGCACACGGATTCAGGAATATGACCGCGTGGTCGTCTTTGCACTGCCAGAGGCGGTGAGGGAGGTGGATAGATTCTTCAAATAACGGGATGTCGGGGCGCCTAAAAGGCGGTCTGCT
>ERZ808240.2321-NODE-2321-length-21125-cov-6.580494_pt1 | contig 21125 bp, 11 predicted proteins | sample MGYA00521084_ERZ808240 | MGnify/ENA primary metagenome ERZ808240 (study PRJEB31516, sample SAMN03275571) | gut metagenome | biome: mammalia-associated habitat; material: feces | host: Papio cynocephalus | place: Kenya | collected 2012-08-06 ...
ACAAAAAATGGCAGCTAGATCTACTGCCGATTATTCCGGAGAAATGGAAATATGGAATCAAGGGCGACACCAAAAGTCAGTATGATGTAGTTAAAACATTGTTTTTAGATGCAGATACAGAATCGGTTGTATGTGCCACAGATGCCGGACGAGAAGGGGAGCTTATCTTCCGAAATGTATATATGAAAACAGGATGCAAAAAGCCAATAAAAAGGTTGTGGATCAGTTCCATGGAAAATAGCGCTATCAGGCATGGATTTGAAGCGTTAAAGGATGGAAAGAAATATGAAAACTTATATTCCGCGGCACAAGCAAGAGAACGGGCAGACTGGCTTACCGGTATGAATTTGTCCAGACTTTTTACCTTGGTTTATGGGGGAGGCAGAAAAATAACGATCGGAAGAGTTATGACACCGACGCTGGCGATGATCTGCGAGAGGGATGCTCAGATTGACGGATTCAAAAAGAAAAAGTTCTATCAGATTCATTTGAAGAATCAGAAGGGTATTGATTTTGTCAGCGAGAAATTTGAAAACCAGGAAGAAGCTGCAAAGGTGTTTGCAGAATGCACCAATGGAACATTATGTATCTCTTCTGTAAAGAAAGAAAGGAAAAAACAGCAGCCACCACTGCTTTATGATCTGACCACACTGCAGCAGGAATGTAATAAGATGTTTGGATATTCGGCAAATAAGACGCTTGAGATTGCTCAGGAACTGTACGAGAAGAAACTGACCACATATCCGAGAACAGATGCAAAATACATAACGGAAGATATGATGGATACGTTTCTGGATGTGCTTGATCTTGCCCAAGACCATGCAGATTATGCAGATACTCGATGCATAGACAGAAAGCTTGTTAAGCGGGTTATTGACAACAGTAAGGTAACCGATCATCATGCGATCATCATTACAAAAGATCAGACGAATCTGAAGGATTTATCGCAAGACAGCAGGATGGTATATGATCTGATAGTATTAAGGATGTTAACTGCAGTCTCGAATCCATACAAATATTACAGCATATCGGCAGACGGAATATGTAACAGGCATGAATTTTCAATGAACGGAGTAACCGTAATTGATTATGGATTCAAAGCAAATGAAATGAAATTCCGGAACCGAAGCAAGGCGGATAAAGAAGAAAATGCTGAGAAAATCATGCCGGATATATCGGAAGGTGATGTGCTGCAGGTAATACCGGAGCTTTCTGAGAATTGGACAAAGCCGCCGGCACATTATACGGAAGCTTCGCTGCTTGGAGCAATGGACAAAGCCGGGGATAAAGAGATGAGCGATGAAGTAGAGCGAAAGGGGCTTGGAACTTCTGCGACCAGGGCGGCAATCATAGAAAAGTTAATTACAAACGGATATGTGGAGCGGGTAAAGAAAAAACTGGTTGCCACAGAAGCCGGGAAGTATCTAATTTCGGTTGTTCCGGCACGGGTAAAATCGGTAAGTTTAACTTGTGACTGGGAAAATGAGCTTGTAGAGGTTGCGGCAGGAACAAAAGACTATGTTGAATTTATGAATGAGATAGAAGATTATATTAAAAGTCTTGTAGATGAGTATTCCAAGGTGGAACCGAAACCGTGGCAGTCGCAGAGGGAAGAAATATGTAAATGTCCGGTATGTGGAAATTCTGTGCAGGAAGGGAAATTCGGAATCTTCTGTGCAGGAAAATGTGGCTTGATGTTCTCGTTTTATAAGGAAAAGTTGTCTGCGAAACAGATCAAAACATTACTTATTGAAAACAAAGAGGTTTTAATGAAAGATCAAACTTCGAGCAAAGGAACGAAGTATGACATATATATCAAATATCATGGTTATGAGCCGTTTACTTATACTGACAAAGAAGGGCATGAAAGAAATGCCTATACCATGAAGTTTGATACAAGATTCCCAAAGAATAATAAGAAGAAAGGTTAAAAGGGTGGAATTATGTTTGAGATTAGAGTTACAAAACTGGACAATCAGGAAAGCAATGTGAAGGGACTTGTAAGCATGGTTGTAGATGGTAAATTTGCATTTTCGTCTATGCGTGTGATCGAAAGTGACAAAGCACAGAGAGGATTTTTTGTTGCAATGCCATCATACCGGACAAAGGAAGGAAAGTATGTGGATCTGTATAAGCCGGTTACATCAGATATGAGTAATGCTCTTGCAGATGCTGTTGCAAAAGCAATGGAATCCGGAGAGCCGGTTACAATCGGAAATGGAGAGACGCATATTTCGACATATGTGACGCCGGTTCATTACCAGAATAATGAAACCATGGCTGCGAAAGTGAATCTGAAGTGTGGAGATATGGTTTGCGACAGCATCGTTCTTAGAAAATCAATCGAAGGAAATCTCTTTGTTGCATATCCATCCTATGAGAAAAAGCAGCTTGATGAATCCGGAAACCCGGTTCATGCAAGTTATTGTAACCCAACAACAGCGGAGTTCCGGACAACATTGTCTGATAACATCCTTGCACAGTATGATGCAGCAATGAAGCGCAGCTATGAAGTAAAACCGAAAGAAAAGGAAACACAGTCATATTCTGTAGATGTACCAATTTCGCCTGCCCCAAAGCAGAAATGAAGAGAAGCGGATGGACTGACAGAACCGGTTGTTGTTATCACCAGCTGTAATCCTCAGACGGGACAGGTGCTACCAGGTACATATCTACTTCATACAGCGGATCGCATGCTAAAAAATGCGGATGGTTATATAAAAGCTGCCTTACAGACCTCCTATGCAGATTTATTTACGCCTGTTGAAGTGAGATGCAGCATAAAAATGATGCTAAATGGCGAGCTTCGCAGTTTGAAAACAAAGCTTTGTTTGGGCGATGGCACATATCAGTCGATATCTGGGAGTGTTACAGAACCGAAGCTGCATGAATATCTGGAGCAGCACATCCGGATAGGCAGCAAACGTGAGCAGATACTTTTGAGCAATGAGGAGCTTGTCAATGATCTGCGGAACAATCAGCAAAATCAGGCTGTCGTGAAGGAAACGATTGAGTTTCTTCGCAAGGAACTGGATAACTGTGAGAGAACGCAGATGGAATTAAATTGTAGTGAAGAAACCTTGACCAGTTCTTTGAGGTACAACATATAGAAAACCGTGGAATCATCTTGACAAGTTCCTAGAAATTCGGTATATAGTAAATAAGAGAAATAATCTCTATTATAAAAGTTTTTGCTTTTGTAAAAAGCGTGTGGTCCCTACCGTGAGAGGGAGTTGTAAAAGCAGTGGTCTCTACTGTGAGTGGGAATTGTGATTATAATGGCTACGAATATCGTAGCCATTTGTTTTTATAGTTTATATTGGTTCAATGATCACTATATGGATATTACGAATAAAGCTGAAAAGCTGTATAAAATAGTTACAGAAACTCCGGATAAAATGAAAAGTTTAACTCGAAGATGCTGTAATTTTAAGAAGCTGGAACTTGTGTTAGATAAGTGGATAAAAGACACTTTACGAAGACAAGGAAATGATGAATTCCAATATAAGACACCAAGTAAAAGGATCTAGAATAGAGTGGCAACATGCACAAAGTGTGTACGTTGCCTTTTTTGATAAGGAGGGAAGTAGACTATGGCAACGAAGAGAGAACGAGACAGAAATAGTGCTTATAATATGATACGAGGACGGTTAAATGATCAATCTGTATATGAGAATGTGTTGCTGTGCTGTTCACGCATGACAGATCTCCAGCATATCGACAATGTGCTTGCCGTCTGTTCACAAAAACCATATGCAACGGCTCTTAATACATATGATCGTTGGATGAGTGAAGCAAACCGGCATATTGAGAAGGGGAAAAATTCAATATGCATCTTTGGGAATGAACCTAATTATCCAGGTTCATTTTTTTTGTACGCATACGAAGATACGAAAGTGCTTGATGGTAAGTTGGATTTATATGAAGATTTATTTTCGACGGAAATAATCCAGACATATTATGAAAAAAATAAATTTTCCTCTGAAAAAATAAAAACCTTGTATTCCGATAGGATAAGTAGTATATTAAAATCAGAGGAAGAATTGAATCATAAAGATGAGGTCTTTCTGGCAGCGAGCATTATAGTGTATGAGCGGCTGGAAGTGGACTGCAACAACGAAAAATCCCGGTTAGCATCTGTTGTAAGGGGATTCCAACCGGATGATATATATTACGTATTAGACAAAGCACATTCTATCAGCAGAGATTTGATTCAGAATATTAGAATGGAGCTTACGAAGATTAAGAAAGAGAGGGTGGATGATTATGATCAGAACAGAGAAGTTGAGCAACGGGAGAGAAGTACCGGCAGTGGATACGGACGAGGAGTGGGACGAGTTTATCCGGAGCATTCCGAGGGACGAGATGCTGCCACTTTACATCGTGAAGAAACAGACAATTTTCAAGCTGGACTTACCAACAGAGACGTATATGTCGGACGCAATGACGTGGGATATGGAGGATTACGAGATGGAAGAGGAACCTCCATGGAGAAGCGAGTTTCTGAACCTGTTCGCATTCCAGTGGATTCACGTGATCGAGGATCAGTTCGGGCAGACACTGCATCCGATTCAGATAAGCGCCAGCAAGGATTCAACGGACGGAGCGAAAGAGTACAGACTGTTTCTGGACAAAGCGAAGGAAGTGCAGTACGAAGCATACAAACTGTACGATCAGATCATGCAGACAGAGCAGAAGAAGCTGGACGCATGGCGCAGGGAGACATCACCGGACTTCATGGAAGTAGTACGGAGAGCGGAGCAGTTCCGGGATACGACGAGAGAGATCGTCTTCGAAGAAGTGATTCTGCCGATGGGGCATTATCCGGAGGAGAAACTCAAGCTGATCGAGAGAGATCTGTTATAAATGAGGAAAAAGAAGAAGCTATGCAGGCTTCTTCTTTTTTAGATAATAACGACGCTGATAAAATGCTTCGTTCATTGGGGCTCCAATTGCCCCATGAGAACACATCTATCAGCGTCGAAAATATAATATCAGAGAGAAAAAATATTGTCAATTCAACTGGTAGTATACTGTTTACAATTGGTGAGGAATTTGTTATCGATGGCAAATTGCTTGAAGTTTTTCAAATTACAGATAATGAAGTAACAATGATCGATCGTGAGGATGAATCTGAAACACAGGAGCCAACGGAATACCGATATTCAATCGATACTGCAAATGTAGCATATAAAGAGTACCAGGATGATCTGCAGGCGAACCGAGAGGAACAGGGGTTGACGCAGCAACCGGTAGAATATCAACAGATGGATATGTTTGCAATGCTTGGTATTGACACTACACCAACGTCGGCAAAGATCAATAAGAATCCATTAGCAGGACAATATCATAATCCAACGAATCATTCTGTAGTACGGCAGAAATATATTGATGAAGTGTTAAAACGTGGATCCGGTTTCGCAGGTGGCAAATATAGAATTGCTCAAATGTATAAGGACAACACCTTAACTGCATCTGCACGTGCGGCAAAAATCAAACAGGAATATGGGCTTGGAGGTGCCAGTTGGGCTACGGATGGCAAGCCGGGGGTCCATGGTTATGATACACATCAATCGAATAAAGGCATCAGAATACAATGGACTGATGAACAAGGCGAAAATGAAGGATATGTCTCATGGCGGGATGTTGAGAAAAATATTGCATGGCTGATTTCAACAAATAATTATATTGAAGAGGAAATAAAGCAACCAGAACAGGCACAGGAAGAAGTCTTGGAACAGACAGATACATCAGAGATGGCGGAGACTGCAGAAATCATAGAAGAGGTTCCTGTGCCGGCTTTAACACCTGCAGACAAAGATAATATTCAGGATCTATTGTTGAATGTTGATTTTTCCGGATATGCATATGCACGCGCGTTTTTACAGACAGTATGTACAAATGATGATTTGACAGCGGCAGAACAGGCATCTTTCTTCGCAGCGCTTATGTGCGATAATGATTCAAAAGAATACACTTTATATTATAGGACGAACCCGGTAGATGTTCGGACAAATTTAGAAGATGTCAAGATTGTATATAACAATATGGAGTATCATATTTCATATGGTGATTTGGTAGAACGTCTTAAATATAAGTTAAGCAGAGGCGGTTTTGGAGAGTATTGTACACAGGAAGATTTGATATCAGTGCAGGATGTGATCAATACTGTCAATACGGGCGTATATGCAAGCTACAGAGAAGCTCTTGCAGAGAAAGCGCAGATAAAAGAAAAAGAGAAGCAGCCGGCAATCGATTACCATTACAATCCGGAGCAATTTGCTCAAACACTTCAGGGAGCAGGCGCAAAAACACGATTTGGATGGAATCTTGAAGCCATTCGGACACTAAAAAAGGTGGAAACGGAGGGAAGGTTTGCGACGCCAGAGGAGCAGGAATGCTTAGCGCATTATTGTGGCTGGGGTGGACTGTTCAAGGCATTTGATGATCAAGATGAAAAATGGTCGAAAGAATATAAAGAACTGAAGGAACTTTTGACAGAAGAAGAGTATGCATCTGCACGCAGTACGGTAAATGATGCGTTCTATACGGATCCGGACGTTGCTGCAGCAGTTGGTCAGATACTTGTAAATTGCGGATATACAGAAGGAAATCTGTTGGAGCCGAGTATGGGTGTCGGACATATTATCGGATCCCTTCCTGTAGAACAGAATTTCAAACGTTACGGTGTGGAAATTGACAGCATATCCGGTCGGATTGCAAAGCTGTTATATCCAAACATGGATATTCAGATTAAAGGCTATCAGAATACTACCTATTCTGATGGTTTTTTTGATTGTGCGATCGGAAATGTGCCTTTTGGAAATTACAAGCCATACGATCCAAGGTATAACAAGCACAATTTCAAAATACATGATTACTTCTTTGCCAAAACTGTCGATCAGGTGCGTCCCGGCGGACTTGTTGTGTTTATAACAAGCACAGGAACCTTGGATAAGACGAATTCTAACGTTCGTAGATATATTGGGGAGAGGGCGGAGCTGATCGGAGCAATCCGGTTACCAAACACGGCATTCAAGAATTTAGCAGGTACAGAAGTAGCAACGGACATCCTGGTGATGCGTAGACGGGAATATCCGGTTGCATTGGATGAGACGTGGTACCATTTGAGTTACACAGATGATGGAATCCCGGTAAATGAGTATTTTATTGATTATCCGGATTTGTGCCTTGGGAAAATGCAGTATGATATCGGACGTTTCGGACCGGAGAGTAAATATACTACTTGTGTTCCGGACAGTAGAGATTTTAAGGTACGGCTGAAGGATATTGTACAGAGATTTTCAGCAGACATTTACCGCGAACCAGATCAGGTAAGCGAAAAAGAAGAAACGATACCTGCAGATCCGAATGTTCCGAACTTTACGCTGACTGTCATAGATGGGAAAGCTTATCACCGGGATAATTCCACGATGAAAGATATGAAATATTCGTCTGCAAATGTAAAAAAGGTTAAACAGTATATTGCATTGCATAAGGTTGCCCGTCATGTGATTCAGATTCAGTATGAAGGCTGCAGCGATGAAGAACTGAAGCTTGCGCAGTCTGAATTGAATGAGACATACGATAAGTTTGTAGAAGAAAATGGACATATATCCGATACATCCAATGTAAAGATCCTTGGGATGGATGATAACTATTCATTTATGAATTCCTTCGAGGAGAAGCTGGAGGATGGGAGTGTTCGGAAAACAGATATATTTACAAAGCGGACGATTAACCCGGTTCATGAGATCACAGAAGTCGAGAACGCTTTTGATGCGTTGCGCGTATCCCTTACACAAAACGGTAAGGTCGATATTAACTTTATGCTTGGTATATATAGTCCGGATTTATCATCCATGGATATATCAGAAATGAGTCCGGATGAAATTTATGCTGCAAAGAGGAATATATTGATTCAGGAGCTTCATCATGTTATTTACCTCGATCCAGCTGAATATGATCCGGATAACCTTGATGCAGGCTGGCATACGGCGGATGATTATTTGTCCGGAAATGTACGGGAGAAGGCAAAAAAGGCGATAGAAATGTCCGGGGATGAAACGATGGGTACGACATTTATGGATAATGCCGAGATGCTTCAGGGCGTAATTCCTGAAGATATACCATATACAGATATTGATGTGAAGCTTGGAAGCAGCTGGGTGGATCCGGAGGATTATGCGGAATTTATGTTTGAAACTTTCCATATAGCCCCATTTGACCGAAATACATACCGCTGGATCCGCAGCGATTCAACAAAATATGTAGGAATCAAGCTTATACCGGGTACAATGGAGTACCGGGTGACCGGACAGAGCAAGTGCAAATGGAATGCATATTGTAATTCCGTATTTGGTACAGAAAAAATGAATGCTGCAGCAATTTTGGAGCGTACGCTTAATTTCAAGCAGGTGACAGTGTATGTTCCGGGTACCCAGTCAAAAGAAGTAGACCGTGAGGCTACGATGCTTGCCCGCGAAATGCAGGAAAAGATCAAGCTGGAGTTCAAAGACTGGTTCTGGCGCGATGAGGAACGCCGGGAAAAATATGAAAGAAAATACAATGACATGTTCAACAGTGTGAAACTGCGTGAATATGATGGCAGTTTTCTGGAGTTCCCTGGAATGAATGCAAATATATCACTAAAGCAGCATCAGAAAAATGCGATTGCCCGTATTCTTCTTGGCGGAAATACACTTCTTGCACACTGCGTTGGTGCCGGTAAGTCTTTTGAGATGATTGCATCGGTGATGGAACAGAAGAGGCTAGGACTTGTAAATAAACCACTTATGATCGTTCCCAAAGCGATTGTCAGTCAGATGGAATCAGAATTCATGCGATTATATCCTTCTGCTAACATTCTCGCCGTAAAAGACAAAGATTTCGACAAAAAGAACCGGCAGAGATTTATTGCTAGAATTGCAACAGGGGATTATGATTGCGTGATCATGTCTCATAGCCAGTTTGAAATGATTCCGCTGACACAAGAACGCGAAATCGTATATAAGAAACAGGAAATTGATGAGTTGCAGGCATATTTGCGCGACCTGAAGGATGCAAAAGGAGATAGCTGGAGCGTCAAACGTATAGAGGATGCAATTAAAAAGAGAGAAGAAGAACTAAACAAATTGCTGGATGTACCACGGGATAATACGATTTGCTTTGAACAGCTTGGGGTAGATGCGCTTTATGTCGACGAGGCACACAACTTCAAAAATATGGCGATATTCTCGAAGATTAACAATGTGGCAGGTATTCCGACAGCATCTTCAAAGAAAGCATTCGATATGCGAATGAAGTGCCGGTACATCAATGAAATATCCGGGGGAAAAGGGCTTGTATTTGCAACCGGAACACCTGTGTCAAATACAATGGCGGAGATGTTCGTTATGCAGTCTTTCTTGCAACCTGAGCGGTTGAAAGAGCTTGGAATCAATGTTTTTGACGCATGGCTCGGTTCTTTTGGAGAGATTCAGGCGTCGCTTGAATTAAAAGTAGCTGGAAATGGATACAAGGTGAAGAACAGAGTAAAGAATTTCCAAAACGTGCCGGAGCTTATGACAATATTTAAGGAAGTAGCGGATATTCAGACTGCTGATATGTTAGAACTTCCGGTGCCAAAGCTGCGAACCGGTCAGCCGATCATAGTTGAGTGTGAAATGGACGATGCACAGACTGATATACTGGAATCTCTGATCGAAAGAGCCGATGCGTTAGAAGGTGGTGGCGTAGATCCGTCGGTCGATAATATGCTGAAGCTTACAAATGAGGCGAAGCTGCTGGGAACGGATGCAAGACTTTTGAATCCGGATGCACCGGATAACCCGCAAGGGAAATTATTTAGATGTGCCGAAACGGTTTGCAAAGAATATGAGGAGCATAATCGAGACGGGAAAATTGGCTGCCAGTTAGTATTTTCCGATATGGGAACGCCGAAGGCGGATGGAACCTTTGACGTATATAATACTGTAAAGAATTATTTGATCGATCTGGGAATACCGAAAGAAGAAATCGCATTCATCCATGATGCAAAAAATGATGCAGAGCGACAAGAAATCTTCCGGAAAACGAATGCCGGGCAGATTAAAGTATTGTTTGGCTCGACAGATAAATGTGGTACAGGTGTCAATGTTCAGACACATCTTGTTGCCATGCATCATATTGATTGTCCGTGGAAGCCTTCAGCAATCGAGCAGCGAAACGGTCGAGGCATCCGCCAGGGAAATGAGAACGAAGAAATTGCAGTATATCACTATATAACGAAAGGTTCTTTCGATGCATATAGCTGGTCTCTGGTCGAGAATAAACAGAAGTTTATATCTCAAATTATGACCAGCAAGCCGGTAGGACGTACCTGTGAGGATATAGATGAAGCTGCGCTTAATTATGGCGTCTTTAAGGCTGTGGCAACTGGCGATGATACGATCCGGGAGAAGATGGAGCTTGAGAACGATCTGACAAAGCTACGTATGTTGAAATCAGCATATAATAAGAAACATCGTGAAGCAGAATTACGGGTAAGCAGATCGATTCCACTTGCGATTGCTCAGACAAAAGAGAAAATCGAAGTATTTGAGCAGGAAATCGCATACCAGAAGGCTCATCCGGCAGTAAATGAGGATGGTGAGACGACATTTTCTATGATGATCGGATCCGAAATCTTTACAACGCATAAGGATGCAGGATTTGCATTGAATAAGGCAATATCAAGGCTGAAGTGTGGGGACAGTCTGGTGGTTGGAGAATACAACGGATATATGATGACAGCTGCAATCACGCAGAAGAATTTGGTAGGAGAGGTTGGAGAAAAAACTATTTATCTGAAGCGCAAAGATGGAGGAAAGGCATCTCATGAGGTTATTATTGGGCTAAGTACACTTGGAAATATCGTTAAAATTAACAATGTGTATAATTCTTTCGAGAAGTCTCTGGATAAAGAAAAAGGAAATCTGCAGAAGTATGAGAGTGAGCTGCTGATTGCAAAAGAAGAACTTGCGAAGGGATTTCCATACGAATCTGAGATTCGAGAGAAAGAGCAGCGTCTAAAAGAAATTGATGCCATGGTTACTTCCCAGGATGTTGATGTGTTCGACGAAAACTTTGATTCTGATATAAGTAAGGTTGAAAAAAGAGGTATCGAGACGAAAAAACAAATATAAAAAAGTCTTAAAAGGATTGAAAAAAGAAACCCTACGAGATAAAATAAATACAAGGCAGGTGATAATACATGAAATATTATGAAGCAATGCTCGAATTAGGGTGTTTTAGTAAAAAAATGATTATGCAATTGACTGGTAGTGAAGCTGCAGCAAAGTCTATACTTTATGACTATCAGAACAAAGGATATATAGAAAAAGTAAAACGTGATTTATATGTAGTAATAAGTCTTGAAACAAAACAACCGGTATTATCAAGATACCAGATAGGAAGTCAACTATATCCGGATGCTACAATAAGTCATCATAGCGCATTTGAAACATTTGGTTATGCAAACCAGGTGTTTTACGATGTTTATGTTGAAACAAAATCTAAATTCAAAGATTTTGAATATAATGGAATTTGGTATCACCATATGACGAATAACATACATAAGGATGTTGTTGTAGACGGGAAACTAAGAGTAACGGGAATAGAGCAGACGATTGTAGATAGCATTAAAGACTTCCGAAAGATCGCTGGTTTGGAAGAGGTAATAAGATGTATCATGCTTGTGCCGGGAGTAAAGGAGGATAAAATCCTTAAAGCATTATCTATGTATAACAATATGTTCCTATACCAAAAATGTGGATATATTCTTGAGCAATTACAGGATGAGCTGGGACTTAGCGATATTTTTTTTAAGTCCCTGCGCATACCGACTGTAGATAGCAAGCGCTATTTAATAAAGGAAAACGGGCAAAATGTATGGAATCCTAAGTGGAAATTGTATGTTCCGGTAGATTTCATGCATTTGATTAACAAAGGAGTTGGTAATTACAATGCAATTTAATAGAATGGAACTTGGGAAGACTGCAAAAGAATTAGGATTTGTAAGAGATACTCTCGAAAAGATATGTAGGCTTACAGATGTTTTGAGATTTTTTGAAAATGATGATTTGTTATCACAACATTTAGCTCTAAAAGGTGGAACGGCTATAAATCTAACAATGCTGGATTTACCTAGACTTTCCGTTGATATAGATTTGGATTTTTCCCAAAATGTATCCAGAGAAGAGATGCTTACAATAAGAAAGAAGATGGGTGATCGAATTTATAAATATATGGGAGCCAATGGATATCAACTTAGCTTAAAATCCAAAAACCATCATGCATTGGATTCCTTCGTATATGAATATCAAAATGCTGGAGGGATGAAAGATAATCTGAAGATAGAAATAAACTATATGTTGAGATGCCATGTATTGCCAGTGGAAAGAAGAACAGTTTCTTTACCATGGATGTCGGATAGACTTGAGGTATTGGCTGTTAATCCTCTTTGAAATATTTGGAGCAAAAATTGTTGCATTGCTTACAAGGACAGCTGTAAGAGATTTATATGATGTGCACAATATGATCTCTCACCATTTATTTGATAAAACAGAATTAGAGATGCTTAGAAAATGTGTCATATTTTATAGCGCAATTGGGACAGAACATCCACCTGAGGAATTCGCTTTTGATAATATAGCAATGATAACCAAACGTAGTATTACAACAGCTTTATATCCCGTACTCAGACATGGAGAAAAGTTTGAACTGTCAGAGGTTCAAAATGAGGTAAGATCATATCTATCCAATTTTTTGATTCCGACAAATGATGATAGGATTTTTTGGAGTGACTTTGCAAGAGGGATATATTCTCCGCAGCTCGTATTTGAGGATTCTGAAGTACAAAGAATTATAAATCATCCGATGGCATTGTGGAAGTGTCGTAATAATGAAGTAATCACGGAACAAGCCCCTGTTATGAGAAAAGGCAGATAGTTATACTAAATTTGAAAAGAAATGTTGATTCGAAAAAAATATAATTCGTTATGATAGATTAAGAGGATAGAAACGAGTTAGAAACAGCCCATCGAAAAAGCTAATGATTAAGCAAATTAAAGTTCTCAAAGAGATATAAGATGAAAAAGGCACATTGCTTTGTTCAAGAACAAAGCAATGTGCCTTTCTTTTATTCCGGTGTATCCGTAAGCCCCAGAAGCCATGCAGGTGTGGTTTTGGTCATCTTTCGTAACTCTTCCCCACTGATATTGTGATCTGCCATAAACTGCAGATACTGCCGCATGGATTCTTCCCATGGCGGTGTTGCGGGATTGCCACAATCGGTGGACAGGATTGTACTTTCTGAACCAACTCTCCGAATTGCTTCAAGATTGCGCTCTGCATTACTGATCCACTTTCCGTTTTTCAATGGCTGCATGAAACAGCGTTCCAAGATGACATTATAATCCGAAACCAGTTCTTCCTGACTTTCAAGACTCATATTCACAACCCAATATTCCGGGTGGGTAATAACAATCTTTTGTACACCCATGTTGCGGGCACTGTCTACCACGCATCGTATTTCGTCTGGAGAAATATGACCTGTGGCTAAAATAGCATCATACTCTCTGATTAGAGAAAAGATGTGCCGAAGTTCAATAACAGGTACACCGCGGTCGTCTGTCATGCAGATGCCGCCGGACTTTCCGTGTTTCCGATAGTCATTTTCTGCATCCACTGTGGGTAACCAAATGACTTTGGCCCCCATTTCAAGTGCTGTTTGCACGGCCTTTGGATTTAGCCCGCCTGCTTCGTAGTTCAGAGCCAGTCCGCCATACATGAAAAATGGATTGTTATCAAAGACGGTTCGGTTATAGACGTTACACACTGCCGCGCGTGCTACGGTAGGACAGTGATGCCCCTTGATGACTATAGCCCTTGCTCCGGCATGGACAGCAGAAGCTGTTAAATCCAAATCGTTATAAACGCGCCTGCAAATATCTGGAGCTGTGTGAACATGCATATCAATAACACCGGTCAGCAAAATAGTTTGATTCATTTTTTGCCTCACAAAAAGCCTGATATCTGCGCAGCGCGGACATCAGGCTTTGGTTAAAATACATTATTCAATCGTAATGGCAGTGCTGACAGGGGATTTTTTAATATCCTCCTTTGGAACCAGTATGGTCAATACACCATATTTGTATTTTGCCTTCACATCCTCAGCCTTGATGTTGCCAACATAAAAACTACGTGAACAAGAACCAGCATATCGTTCCTGACGAAGCACACGTCCCTTTTTATCTTCTTTGTCTTTGTCCAGACCTTTTTCAGCGCTGATGGTCAAATAACCATCTTTGAGGTCGAGACTGATTTCGTCCTTTTTGAAACCAGGCAGATCCACCGCCAGACGATAAGACTTTGCATCATCCGTCTCGCGAATGTCGGTCTTCATCAGATTTCTTGCGTTCTTGCCAAATAGTGGATTATGAACACCAAAAAAATCATCAAACATGTTTTCACCATAAATTACAGGTAGCATAATACATTCCTCCATTTCATTATGAAATATTTTTTATAAAAAGCTTTGCCTTACAGCAGCTGCTGCAATCAAGCATTGCTTACTTCAAGTCTGCAATCATCATTATAATATTCTGATTGCACAAGTAATAAAAAACAACTGCAATCGTAAACACATTGGATACGATATTAAAACTCTCATGAAAATCGATAACATGGTTGTTTTTTCTGATTTTCTGTCGCTTTTTCTGATTTCTTGGTAAATTATAATCTTTGCTACTTGAAAAGACAATAATATGACAGTATAATAAAGAAAAATTCACTTGTGCTTTTTGCACAAACGGAAGGAATGGGACAGTGGGGAATGAAAAGCTATAGTACAGATGCGTTTTTGACCGAATTTTTTTCACAGGACGATTTAAGGGCTTTGGCGGCGGATGCCGGAGCGCTGCTGGGATGTCCGCTGCTGGTATTGGATGATACCTTTCGTGTCATGGCACATTATCGACCACTTGGATTTACTGATCCTCTTTTTCAGGAGGCCATTCGGCAGGTACAGATTACTTATGAAGCAAGTGCGATACTTAGCAGGAGTGAGGCGGTGCATGTTGGGAAAGCAGACTATGTAAAATTGGAGGGCAGTGAATTCCGCCGCCGGATTTCACCGCTTATCAGTTCCGGAGTAAGGCTGGGCTATCTTATCTGCGTGGATATAGATGAACATCTGCAAAGTGTTCCGCAGGAAATCTGGAGTACGGTTGAGCGGGTTTTGGCAAAGCAGGCATTCATCGAAGCCAGCAGGCATGATAAGCCATTTGAAACGGCAGATGATATTTTAATGCACCTTTTAGATGGGGGATTTTCCTCTGCACCATATTTTCACTTGCAGTTATCAGGTACTTATCTTGCGGATTTTCATCCTGAGGGCTTTGCATTGATCAATCTGACCACCTATCACAATGAATACCTCGGAAAGCGTCATTTGAAGGATGAAATTGGAGCAAGATATCCAAGATGTCATTCTATTCTGTACAGAGGAGATGTATTTTTGTTTTTGTTTGGAAAAGAAGATTTCAAAGGCTTTTCTGAGCTGGCGGAAGAATTTCAGTTGAAAGTGGTACTATCGGACGGACTTTGTGATCTGTTTGAACTTCCCGGTCTCTATCGCACAGCTCATGAAGCATTGGAGCTGATGATTGATCATCGCTTTCACAGCGGAAACGTCTGCACGGTAGCACAACTCCGGATGCCGCTTTTACTGAAGAATTTAGAAAAACGCAGTGACCTGATTGCAAAGGAAATTCAAATGCTGGCAGCTCATGATAAGGAAAGAAACACTCAGTATTGTGAAACACTTTATTATTATCTGACCTGCAGCCGATCATTAAAAAAGACCTGCGACGCACTTTATACACATCGCAATACGATACTTTATCGTATTCGCAGGATACAGGAGGATTTTGATATCCCGCTGGACAATCCCGCCGTACATGCCGATTTGCTGCTTGGTGTGTCACTGCTCTTGTTTAAGGAAAAAGGCCCTGATTTCTTTTTGTAACACAAGTATCATTTTATACATTTTAAGAAAGGAAGAAGTATTATGAAAGAAAATAGAAAGCTGTTAAAAGAAGTACTCAAGGATATCCGCCGGGATATGAGTGACGAGGAAGTGTTGAATCTGCTGGCAGACAGCAAGATTTCGGTAAGCCCTGAAAGTGGAAAAGAAAAATATACGCTTGGACAGCGTGCGGCAGATGCTATTGCAAAATTTGCCGGGAGCTGGGCGTTCATTTTTTCCTTTATTGGTGTACTTATTCTCTGGATGGTGGTCAATGCAGCCATGGCATCCAAAGCATTTGATCCATATCCGTTTATTTTGCTGAATCTGGTGCTTTCCTGTGTGGCGGCAATTCAGGCGCCACTTATCATGATGAGTCAGAACCGGCAGGAGGAAAAGGATCGTCGCAGAGCCGAAAACGATTATAAAGTCAATCTGAAAACGGAGATAATGATTGAGGATCTGTATGATAAGGTAAATGCGATTCTTGCAAAACAGTCAACAATGGAAAAGCAGATGCAGGCATATAATAATGCCAAAGGAGAAAGAAAATAATTAAAATTTGTTACAGTCGTATTATGATGATGAATCGGCTTCCTTTTTGATTTCAAAGTAGTGGCAGATTTTTACCAACATTTTACATATGACTGATTGTGAATTTTACATCCTCATTTTAATGTGGACGATGGAGTATCAAGTAAATCAGAATCGTTTACAGGAGGACGACAATGAAACAAACGACAAGATTTTTATGTGCGTTTATGGCAACAGTTATAATGGCAGTGCCCTCACATGCATTAGCTGCCAGTACGTTGTCAGAACCGCAGACACTGCAGCCATCTGTTGTGATCAATGAAGTGGAATCGGATGATGCAAATAAAGGCAACGACTGGGTGGAGATCACCAATATCAGTTCGGAAGCAGTAGATATTTCCGGCTGGTATCTGACTGACGATAAAGGCGAAGAACGAAAAACAGAGGGAAAAACCTTTCCGCTGGCAGAAGGAACCGTCTTGGAGCCAGGCACATTTCTGGTTCTGGAAGAAACGGTAAACTTTGATTTTGGGCTAGGCAAGGCAGATACTGCCATTTTGTATGATAAAAACGGTGTGCAAATTGACAGCTATGCTTATACCAAGGTAGCAGCCGGTACGTGGTCCCGACAGGCTGATGGCAGCTTTGCCGATGCGGAAGCTACGCGCGGCATAGCAAATGCAGCGCCTGCTGTGAATCCGTCTCAGCCCGAACAGCCAAAGCCTTCTGCGAAACCGGCGTTAGTACTCAATGAGATCAACTCCAGTCCCGACGATTGGGTGGAACTGATGAATACGGGCACGGAGACGCTGGATATTTCCGGCTTTGAACTGCGGGATAATTCAGATGATCACCGCTGGCGTTTCCCGGAGGGGAGCACGATTGCTGCGGGAGAATTGATGGTGGTGGATTCCAAGAGCAATGGGGCTGTGTATGATGACCAGACAAAAAACTTTACAGATGGTACGTTTGAAACGGCTATCGGTATCGGTTCCGGTGATTCCATACGATTATACAATAAAGATGGAAATTTGCTGGATGAGTACAGTTGGACGGAACATGCATCCTATGATGGAGATCCTGCAAAGGCATCTTATGGACGTTATCCCGATGGCACAGGTGCATTCCGCCTGACCAAGGAGACAAGGGGCGCTGCAAATGCATATTATGCGCCTGCCATCGTAATCAATGAAGTGGAATCCAACGGTGATGCAACTGATTGGGTAGAGATTATGAACACCGGTACACAAGCTGTGGACATTTCCGGCTGGTATCTGTTGGATAATGATCCGGTGGGGCACAAAGGAGATATCACCCCGGTAGCGGAAGGAACGATGTTGGAATCCGGTGCGCTTTATGTTTTTGAACAGAACAAGGACTTCACCTTTGGACTGGGCAAGGCAGATAAAGCTGCGATTTATGATGCAAGTGGAAATCTCATTACTGAATATGAATGGTCAGCCCATGCAGACGGCGTCTATGCCCGTATCCCGGATGGTACTGGTAAATTTCAGGACTTTGCCACTGCTACAAAGGGGAAAAAGAATAAAAACGTCAGCCCCGTAGTCATCAATGAGATACAGTCCAATGACGCTGGTGGGGGACCGGACTGGGTGGAACTGGCAAATCCTACTGCCACGGAACTGGATATCTCCGGTCTTGTGCTGAAGGATAATAAGGATAAGGATGCGTATACAATTCCACAAGGAACAACTATTCCGGCAAACGGATTCCTGGTGATCTATCAGGATGACAGCGGAGCAACGGGCTTTACGTTTGGACTCGGTAAGGGGGATTCGGTACGCCTGTTTGAAAACGGAGAACAAATTGCTATAGCGACCTGGCCGGATGGAAGCCATACGAACCCGACATGGGGACTGTATCCAGATGTCAACGGCAACAGTTATCGGAACACGCTGGAGGCAACCCCGGGTACGGCGAATAAATTTGCCGGCATTCCGGATGTCATTGCATGGCCGGGCAGCAATGAAGTACATACATTTGACAAAAAACCTACCTTCCTGGAGGACTCCTCGGGATTGGATTTTGCGGATAGCAAGCTCTATGCGGTGGATAATGGTACTGCAACCTTCTGGGTCATGGATGTTGCCAGGAATGGAACACTGACCTTTTCTGATGGTTTTGAACAGGGTAAGCGTGTCTGCTTCCGGAAGGATGCCGGAAATCAAAAAGCAAAAGGTCCCGATGCCGAGGGTATCACGGTGGATGGCAGTGGTATGGTTTACATTGCCTCTGAACGCGATAACAGCAATAAAGGTGTGAACTATGATACGATTTTGATGGTTAATCCTAACGAAAGTGGTACACGCCTTGTCGCACAAAAGCAGTGGGATCTGACTGCAACACTTCCGCAGGTTTCTGCTAACATGGGCATTGAAGCAGTGGAATGGGTCGCAAGTGCTGATGTAAATGGTAAGCTTATCGACCAGAATACCGGCAGTGCTTTCGATGCAGCCATGTATCCGAATGCCGTTGCGGGTGGTGTGTTCTTTGTGGCGCTGGAGGATAATGGACATGTATATGCCTATATTCTCAATGAGAACGAGACTGTAGTACAGATTGCGGATATCGACTCAAAAATGGGGGGTGCCATGGCATTGGACTATGATACCTACGAAAAGAAGCTTTGGGTGGCAGCAGATGATGGGTATGGCAACCGTATGGCACAGATTACATTGAATGGTTCATCCAATCCGGAAATTGTTCATGTCACACCGGCATCCGGAGTAAACGCATCTGCAAATAACGAAGGATTTGCAATTGCTGCTGCTACATATACGGTGAATGGACAGCGTCCTGTATACCACTTTTGTGATGGCGTGACCAGTGGTGCATTGACAATAGGTTCTATCAATTGCAGCTATTCTGGGGATGAGAAGCCGGACTCCGGTGAATCAACGGAAACTGGCAAAAATGACGATGATTCAAAGCCGGGCGAACCAACAAAACCGAGTAATCCGGACGAAGAACCGGCGGTTCCTTCGGAGAATCCGGCGGCTCCTTCCGCGGATGTGACTGTGTCTGCAGAAAAGCCGGCAAATGCACCGAAAACAGGGGACAGCAGTATGCCTGGGATTTGGATTGCTCTTGCAATCATGTCTGCCGGTGCATGCTTTGTCATGATTTTTGTTCTTCCACATCGAAAGAAGAAGCACTAAACTAAACAGGCTTCCGAAACTGGGCAAACAACAAAGCCGGAAAAATCAAAATGTTACCGCTTGTGCTGTTTTTTGACCGCTTGTACCCAGAGGCTTGTGAATTATCCTCCTGCCAATTACAATAGCAATGAGAATTTATGCTAAAACGGGATGAATGTTAAATCCATATGCATATTTCAAAGGAGGATTTATGAAAAAACGAATTTTGAGCCTGTTTCTGGCTTTTACGCTTTGTTTGACACTGCAGCCAACATCGGCTTTTGCCAAAGATGCGGATGGTTGCGTCAGCAGCGAGACAACTACAGTGGAAAGTGATCGGTCAACCGCCACCGGAGTACCGAACGAAGGTGGCGAACAGTCAGGCTATGATGCCACAGGTGAAAAGTCCGGTTCTGAAACAGATGCGCGGACAGAGATATGGTGTGTAAGTAAGCCCGATTCCATTGGCCGCAGCTATGACGGTACGACGGACGGCAGCACGGTTCCAATCAACTTGACGTTCACAGACGGTACAAATGAGACCGAACTCAAGGAAGGAACGGACTTTACTGCCGTGAAGACTTTTGATTCAGCGGACGCGGGATGGCATACCGTTACTGTGGAAATCACGCTGATTGGCGAAGCCGCGGCGAAGTACAAGCTCAAAGAGGGAGAGGAAAAGTTTACGATCGGTGGCACCATCAACAAGGCCTATCCTGATTTGACCGTATCTCTTTCCAAGACAACTTGCGCGGTTGGCGAAAATCTTCTTCCGCTGCTGTCTGTCGAGGGCGCTCCGGAAGACGCAGAGGTAACGTATTATTACCTGGCTGCCGAATATAAAAGATGGGCTGGCTCTTCCGATGTGGAAGGAAGCGAAGTCATGCCTAAGATAGACGAAAATACTGCAATCAGCGAAACCGGAACGTATTACGTCTACGCCAAAACCGGCAAAACCAAAAACTACGAAGAGAAACGGTCAACAATCGCGGAATTCACGGTCGGCGAGAATACCGCTGCCGTTGCATCTGTAACGACGACTGACGGCACAGAAACAACATACAGCTCTTTTAACGATGCATGGGCAGCGGCAATTGCAAGTGAGGGTTCGACCTTGAAGCTGCTGGACAATGTTGATATTGGGGATGCAGACGACGGCCTTTCTGTTGATTCGGGCAAATTCACCCTTGATCTGAATGGTAAAACGCTCAGCGGCAGTGCTTATCTTCAACTGATCGACGTCAGCGGTACAGCGGATATCACCATCCAAAACGGCAAGCTGGTCAACACCTTCAACAAAGACCAGTCGGATATCTTTCTCGGTAATGCTAACGCTGTTAACATTGCCGGAGGTAAGGTAGTCCTTGAAAATGTAGAAGTAACGA
>ERZ808240.2323-NODE-2323-length-21117-cov-40.445019_pt1 | contig 21117 bp, 14 predicted proteins | sample MGYA00521084_ERZ808240 | MGnify/ENA primary metagenome ERZ808240 (study PRJEB31516, sample SAMN03275571) | gut metagenome | biome: mammalia-associated habitat; material: feces | host: Papio cynocephalus | place: Kenya | collected 2012-08-06 ...
GAAGGCTGCAATCTCTTACCTTCAGCCAGTAGATGTCGAGCAGGATGCCTAAGTACATGGCCCGGGAGTACCCACATATACTGCGACTCCTTGGTCAGCTCTTCCAGCTTGACCACCTCGCCGTAGAGAGAATCTCCTCCATCGTATGCTCTGCACCGAGAGCGTCATCGTCTGCTCGTTACTGTTTTGTTGAGCCACAGCCCAAGATGCGCCTCCTGTCGACAAGAGGCTTACAAACATGATTTTCTCTTGATCATTTCTCTTTGTTTTATTTAATTGTATATTCTTTTATGTCGCTACAGAATTTAATTTTTAGTTTCTTGACAGCCAAAAACCAATACTTTTTTGTACTTTTGCACTTGAATTATTTTTTCAAAAGTATGAAGATAGGATTTGACAACGAGAAGTATCTGAAGATTCAATCCGAGCACATCAAGGAGAGAATCTCACAGTTTGACGGAAAGCTCTACCTCGAATTGGGGGGCAAGCTCTTCGACGACCACCACGCCAGCCGCGTTTTGCCAGGTTTCCAGCCCGACAGCAAACTGCGCATGTTCCAGAAAATAAGCGACAGCATCGAGATAGTAATCGTAATCAGTGCCGACGACATCGTGAAGAACAAGAAGCGCGCCGACCTTGGCATTACTTACGACGAGGACGTGCTGCGACTGAGGGGCGAGTTCCAGAACCGTGGCTTCATGGTGGGGTCCGTTGTCATCACCCATTTCGACGGTCAGCCTGCCGCCACCAGCTTCAAGCAGCGCCTGGAGCGTGAGGGCATCAAGACTTACTGCCACTATCTCATCGAGGGGTATCCCCACAATGTGAATCTCATAGCCTCTGACAAGGGTTTCGGCAAGAACGACTATGTGGAGACCGAACGTCCGCTCGTCATCGTTACTGCTCCTGGTCCAGGTAGCGGGAAGATGGCGGTCTGTCTGAGCCAGCTCTACAACGAGAACAAGCGTGGCATGCGTGCTGGTTACGCCAAGTTTGAGACTTTCCCTGTTTGGAATCTCCCATTGAAGCACCCTGTCAACATCGCCTACGAGGCAGCCACTGCCGACCTCAACGACGTGAACATGATAGACCCGTTCCACTTGGAGGCTTACAACAAGATAGCCATCAACTATAATCGTGACGTTGAAATCTATCCTGTATTAAATGCCTTGTTCGAGGGTATCTATGGTAGTAATCCATATAAGTCGCCTACGGACATGGGCGTGAACATGGTGGGATTCTGCATCTCCGACGACGAGGTTTGCTGCGAGGCATCCAAGAACGAAATCATCCGTCGCTACTATGCTGCCACCAACAAATTGGCTAAGGGTGCTTGCAACGAGGCTGAGATACAAAAGATTCAGATGCTCTTCAACCAGGCGAAGATCACCTCCGATTATCGCAAGGTGACGGTGGCGGCGAAGAACCATAAGAAGCAGACGGGACATACCTCTTCGGCTATCGAACTGGAGGATGGCACCATCATCTGTGGCCACAGCAGCGAGTTGCTGGGTTGCAGTGCGGCATTGCTGCTGAACGTGATGAAGCATCTGGCAGGCATCGACCACGGGTTGAAGTTGATTCCCCAGTCGATGATAGAGCCTATCCAGCATACCAAGATTTGCTATCTGGGTGGTCATAATCCTCGCCTTCATACCGACGAGGTGCTCGTAGCCTTGTCCGTTCTCTCCGAGAACGACGAGAACTGCAAGAAGGCTTTGGAGCAATTGCCCAAGCTCCGTGGCTGCCAGGCTCATTGCACGGTGATGCTGAGCGACGTGGATCAGCGAATCTTCAAGAAGTTAGGAGTTGACTTGACTTGCGAGCCTGTGTTGAAGAAATGAGTCGAAAAGTGCCGGGAGAACAAGAAATGCTGATGCTACAACAGCATACATAAAAAAAACAGCATGGACATGAGCTTGTCTCAATATCCATGCTGTTTTTTTACTTATTTGTTTCCAAACTTATTTTCCAAGCTGGTCTTTCTTCGCTTTCAATTCAGCCTGCTTGCGCATCATCTCTTGTTGCTGCTGACGTTGCAACTCTTGGAGAGCTTGCATTCTTGCCATCAAGCCACTTGCTTTCTTTGGATTGCTCTTGTTCTCCTGATAGCGCTTCTCCAAGATGGCGAGGAGCTTCTCGTCGTTGGTGGTCTTGCGAAGAGTCCACATGATGGCGGCACTGAAGAACAATGAGATGAAGTAGTAGAAGTTCAAACCTGCCGAGTAATCGTTGAACATGAAGAAGAACATCACTGGCATGAGGAACATCATCCACTGCATCATCTTCATCTGCTCTGCCTGCTGACCCACCATCTGGTCTCTCTGCTGGCGCATCGTCATCCACGAGTAGAGGAGGTTTGCCACACAGAAGAGGATACAGGTCAAACTCAGGTGGTCGCCAATCAGCCAGATGTTGGTGTTCCACTCGAAGATGGGGTCGTAGGTGCTCAAGTCGTTCATCCAGAGGAAGTGCTGGCCACGGAGCTGGATGGCGTTAGGCACGAAGTTGAACATCGCAACCCATACTGGCATCTGAATCAACATTGGGATACAACCAGACAATGGGCTCACGCCATACTTGGCGTACTCCGCCATCATCGCCTGCTGCTTTTGCATCTGGTCCTCCGGCTTGTTGTACTGGGCGGTAGCTGCGTCGAGCTTTGGTTTCAGCACACGCATCTTGGCTGAGCTCATGTAGCTCTTCTTCACCATAGGGTAGGTGATGAGCTTCAAGAGGAGGGTGATGAGGATAAGCACGATACCCATAGGGAAGATCTTGCTCAACCAGTCGAACACGTAGAGGGTGAAGAATCGGTTGATCCAACGGATGATAGGCCATCCTAAGTATACGAGCTTCTGGAACTCCAAGTCCTTGCCGAAGGTGCTTTCCTTCTCGGTGTTCTTCAAGATTTGGAAGTCGTTGGGACCGAAATAGAACTCAAACTCGGATGCCTTCTTGCCTGTTGGGTCGAAGGCCGTCTTCATCTTGGCCTGGAACTGCTTCAGATAGCCAGAGCCTTTCTCCTGAGGGATGGAAGTCATGTAGGCATCTTTGTCGAAGTTGTCCTTTGCCACGATGATGGCAGAGAAGAACTGGTTTTTGAAAGAAACCCAGTCGATGGTCTCCTCAATTTTCTCGTCGACTTTCTCGCTGGTCTCGCTGAGGTAGTCCGTGCCACCCTCTGCATTGTGATAGGTGAGGGTGGTGTAGCGGTTCTCGAACATGAAGCCACGCTCCTGCTGACGTGCCTTGTCGCTCCAGTCCACGTCCATCTTGTTATAGTTAGGTGAGAACAGACCCGCCATGCCTTTGGCCTGAAGGCTCATGTGCAGCATGTAGTCCTTGCCCAAGGTGTAAGTCATGGTGAGCGTCTTGCCCTCGCCTGCCACGGCGGTCATGGTGACGGTAGAGTCGGTGACGTTGGAAGGAGTAAAGTAGAGGTCGCTGGTAATGATGTTGGCTTCCTTGGCCTCAAGCATGAACTTCAAACTTTGGTCTTTGCCATCGAAGAGAGTTACATCCTTGGCATCAGCCGAACCGTCTTTCACCTTTAGGTTGTGGCCCACATAACCCTTGATGACTACCTTCTCGACAGTACCACCCTTTGTGTTGAGGGTCAACTTAACCTTGTTGTTCTCCAAAGTCACAGTCTTGGCTTGGCCTTTCAAAGCCGAGTAAAATAGAGCGGTAGAGTCTGCCTCTATCTTGGCTTTGGCTTCAGCTTGGCGTTTGTCGGCGGCAAGTTTTGCAGTCTTTTCCATCTCGGCATGCTTGGCCTTTGCGATGGAGTCCTGAACGAATGCCGCTCTCTGCTCTTCGGCAGAAGGCTGCGAGTACCAACTGAAACCAATCAGTACGAGGGCTATCAGGATGAAACCGATAATGTTGTTTTTGTCCATATTTATTTTTTGTTTTCAATTGCTGTTTTGACGAAGTCCATAAACAGTGGATGGGGTTTCAGCACCGTGCTTTGATACTCTGGATGGTATTGAGTACCGATGTACCACTTGAGACTTGGAATCTCAACGATTTCCACCAAGTCGCTCTCTGGGTTGCGACCTACGCACATCATGCCATGCTTCTCGAACTCCTGCTGGAACTCGTTGTTGAACTCGTAGCGATGGCGATGGCGCTCCTGTATGTGCTCCTTCTTGTAAATATTGAACACACGTGAGCCTTGCTTCAGTACGCACTCGTAAGCACCGAGTCGCATGGTGCCGCCCATGTTTGAGATGTTCTTCTGTTCCTCCATGATGTCGATGACATTGTGTGGAGTCTTCTCGTCCATCTCGCGTGAGTTGGCATCCTTGTAGCCCAAGACGTTGCGGGCGAACTCGATGACCATCATCTGCATGCCGAGGCAGATGCCGAAAGTCGGGATGTCATGGGTACGGGTATAGTGGGCTGCGATGATCTTGCCCTCGATGCCACGCTGGCCGAATCCCGGGCAGATGACGATACCGTCCTGGCCCTTTAATTGTTCGGCCACGTTGTCCTCTGTCAAGTACTCAGAATTAATGAAAGTAATCTTCACCTTATGGTCGTTGTATGTACCAGCGTGAGAAAGGCTCTCGCGGATACTCTTGTATGCGTCTTGCAAGTCGTATTTGCCTACGAGACCGATGTTGACCACCTCTGTAGCTTTGTTGCGGCGGTCGAGGAAGGCACGCCATGGCCCTAATGCAGGCTTCTCTCCGATAGGCTCACCCATCTTGCGGAGGATGGCGGTGTCGAGTCCTTGGTTCTGCATGTTGACGGGTACCTCGTAGATGCTTGGTAGGTCTTCGCTCTGGATGACGCAGTCGATATCCACATTGCAGAAACTTGCCACCTTTTTCATGATGCCCTCTTCGAGATGCTTCTCTGTGCGGAGAATCAAAATATCTGGCTGGATACCTACGCTCTGGAGCTCTTTTACTGAGTGCTGTGTAGGCTTGGTCTTCAATTCGCCTGCAGCCTTGAGGTAAGGCACGTAGGTGAGGTGGACGTTCACTGCGTCCTTGCCCAGTTCCCACTTCAACTGGCGGATGGCCTCCATGTAAGGAGCGCTCTCTATGTCGCCGATGGTACCACCGATCTCGGTGATTACGAAGTCATAATGGTATTTCTTGCCGAGGAGCTTCACGTTGCGCTTGATCTCGTCGGTGATATGAGGCACCACCTGAATGGTCTTGCCAAGATAGTCGCCCCGGCGTTCTTTGTCAATGACAGCCTTGTAAATACGACCTGTAGTGAGGGAATTGGCTTTTGTTGTCTGAATACCAGTGAATCTCTCGTAGTGACCGAGGTCGAGGTCTGTCTCCATTCCATCCACTGTTACATAGCACTCTCCGTGCTCATAAGGGTTCAGTGTACCCGGGTCGATGTTGATGTATGGGTCAAACTTTTGAATTGTAATGTTGTAGCCTCTGGCTTGCAGAAGCTTACCGATGGATGAAGAGATGATTCCTTTTCCTAAGGAAGAAACCACGCCACCGGTAACGAAGATGTACTTTGTTTCAGCCACGATATTTGTATTTAACTTAGAATATTTTGACTGCAAAGTTACTATAAAATTATGAATTAGCCAAAATTATTGTAAATATTGGCGTGGCTTTTATGAATTATTTGTTACCTTTGTGCCTAAATATGAAAAAGGTTGGTATGATTTTAAGATATTGCACATTGGTGTTGGCCTTTTGTGTGGCAGGAATGGCATTTGCACAAAGGGCTGGAAGCAACAAAAAGAAAGTAGAAAAAGACTTTGTGGCAGAGTATATGGACTCGTTGGCCGCAAGCAGACAGCGTATCGACTCGTTGGTGGTGAAACCAAAAGTGGACATCCGCTATTCGCAACTCTTTATTCCGCTTACTTTCTATCATGAGCCTGCTGCCCGATTCTTGCGGCTTGTTCCTGGAGAGTGTGTTGTTGCCGATTCTTTGCAGACAGCTATCGACAAGGCACTGATGCATGTATATCTGAATCGCCCCGACTTAGTGAGGATGCACGAAAGTCATCTGGTGAGTGTTGGCGCACCGATTGTCTCGGCTCCAGCCCCGCGTCATGTTGCTACGGATATAGTTAAAGAGGTCGCGCCTGTGGCTATAGAGCCTACGGCGGCACCGATGGAAATCTTGGTGAAGAAGCCTAATTTCTGGACTTTCAAGGGCGACTATTATCTGCAGTTCTTGCAGAATTATGTGTCGAGCAACTGGTATAAGGGAGGCGAGAGCAACTATTCGCTGTTGGGCAGTGTGACGATGCAGGCCAACTACAACAACAAGCAGAAGGTGAAATGGGAAAACAAGTTGGAGATGCGTCTTGGTTATCAGACATCACGCGGCGATACAATTCATAAGTACAAGACTACGGAAGACTTGATACGCTATACCGGCAAGTTGGGGCTGCAAGCCACCAAGCGCTGGTACTATACTCTGCAGATGATTGCCCAGACTCAGTTTACGCATGGTGTGAAGAGTAATGACAAGACTATTTATTCAGACTTCTTCTCGCCATTCAATTTCAATGTTTCTGTCGGTATGGATTACTCGGTAGACTGGCTCGACCACCGTCTTAAGGGAAGTGTGCACATTGCACCTTTGGCTCTTAACTGGAAATACGTAGGGCGGGCAAGCCTTGCCACCCGATATGGTCTTGATGAGGGACATCATGGAATGACCGACTATGGTTCGGAGTGTACGATAGACCTGAATTGGGTGCTTGCCGACAACCTGAAATGGAAAACACGCTTGTATGGCTATACAACTTACAAGCGTGCAGAATTGGAGTGGGAGAACACGATAACTTTTCAGTTCAATCGTTACATCTCTACAAATGTTTTCATTTATCCTCGATTTGACGATGGAGCCCAACGTAAGGATGGTCAAAGCTACTGGCAATTCAAGGAATTCGCCTCTGTAGGCTTCTCCTATTCATTTTAATAAATTCCATAAATCGTAATCCACACGCAAGCGGCAATGATAAGCAGTGCGCAAGCAAGGAGGAAGACAAATAGCAATTTGCTGATAATAATGCGCTTTTTGCGTCGTGGACTGCATGCACGCATTGGCGTACTGCTGTGTTGATGCGTATGATGCGTATGGTGTGTGTGATGTGTATTTTTGCTTGATTCCATTTGCATATTCATTTATTCTTTTGCTTATAATATTTCCGACTTGGCATTTCTGCCAAGTCGATTTTGGCTGTTCTTCATTTTGCTTATGCTTGTTTTCCGATGTTGCGCCCGTGCTTAGAATTGGAAGCAGACTTCTACGTCTGCCATGGAGTAATTGTGCTTGGTTAGCGTACGGTCGTTGACGAGCGCATATTCAGTGAGGATGGTGAAGCGTTTGCCGATGTGGAAGTTGAAACCAGCCTCATATTGTGTTTTCATCATGTCGGCCTTACCGTTAGGTTGATACATGTCGTAGCGAGCCTTAAAGTCTATTTTGTTTCCTTTCTTCAAGTCTGCAATAGGAGCGATGACGAGCCCATATACACCTTGTGCCTTGTTGCCAATATTCTCGTTGATGGTGCAGTCTTTTGAGTTGGAATCATTGAAATTATTGAGACTCTTGCTGAATGCGAGACCTGTTGAATGGATGTATTCTGAGCGAACAGTCCAACCGTCTTTCTTGTATTCGAATGAGAAGGCATAGCGATTTTGGTTGAGCTTGCGGACTTCGTTGGTATGTAGGAGTTCTTTTTTGGGAGCTTCGTCTGCTGGTAAACTCGATGCTGGATTGATAATTATTTCTGTCCAGTTGCCTTTCCTTGCATAACTTCCCGTCCATCCGAACGCACCGATGCGCATACCTTCTATAGGCATGACCCATATACCACCAATCACATTTTTCTGGTTATCAACGTCTTTTGTGTTAATACCCTGTCCGTTGAATACGCCCACTTGGTAATGCAAAAGGTTGCGTCCGTTGCTATTCTTGAGGAAATCACCTTGCAATTGGAGGCCGATGTCGCGACCGTTGGAAGCATGTTCTCCAGTACGGTCGCTGAAACCCGCCAGCTTGCTCACATTCTGCGAGTAGCTCATGAATCCCTGTACGATGGGGTTCATCGGATTCTCGAAGGTAAATGGATTCTTGAACTGTCCTACTTTTACTTTGAAGTAGCTGTATTTCTGCCATTCGGCAAACAAGTCTACCATTCTGGGACTACTGCCCAAGTTGGACGTGTTCCCATTGAACTGTATCTGGGTTTTCCAATAGAAATCTCCGGCTATGCGGCCTTCGAGCGCAATACGTGCCATACGAATATTGAAGGTGTTGGCTTCCGCGCCTTTCTGCCCGCTGTATTGATACTGTGTCATGCCGTAGCCTGATAATTTCAGATTGTCCAACCAGGAAGGCAGTTGTATGCATTTCTTTTCTTTCTTCTGCTCCTGCGCTGAGGCGGAGAGTTGAGTCATGGCAAGCAGTGCTGCCATCAGGAATACTTTTTTCATTTTTATATGTTTCTCTGTTATTCGGTTTAATACGTTTAGATTGCTTTTTTATTCTTTGAGAAACCTTCCTCGGAAAATCCTTTGTTCTTTGGGGATTACCGGGGAAGGGATGTGTTGTTAAGCCTGACAGGCTTTTTGCTCTTCTTCGGTTAAGTCTTCTGCTTGAGTTGCAGTCGTGGCAAGTGCTTCTGCCTCTTTGGCGGCTTTGGCTTCTGCTATGGCCTTTTCTCGTTCCTTGCGCTCCTTGAGCTTCAGCTTGATGTCGGCGTCGCTTCGTTTTTCAAGCAACACCACATTTTCCACATGTGGAGTATGGGGGAACATGTCGACAGGCTGTACGGCTTCTACCTTGTAATAATCATCCATCAGTTGCAGGTCGCGTGCCTGGGTGGCAGGGTTGCAACTTACATAGACGATGCGCCTTGGCGCAGCGTTCAGTATAACACTCACCACGTCTGGATGCATTCCTGCACGTGGGGGGTCGGTGATGATGACATCGGGACGTCCATGCTGCTTGATGAAGTCGTTTGTCAGAATGTCCTTCATGTCTCCTGCATAGAAGTGTGTGTTCTCGATATTGTTGATCTGAGAGTTGACTTTGGCATCTTCGATAGCCTCCGGCACATATTCGATGCCTATCACTTTCTTGGCTTTATGGGCTACAAAGTTGGCGATGGTTCCTGTTCCTGTGTATAGGTCGTATACGAGTTCTTCTCCTGTGAGGTTGGCAAACTCACGTGCCACGCAGTACAAATGGTAGGCTTGTTCCGTATTGGTCTGGTAGAAACTCTTGGGTCCTACCTTGAACTTCAGGTCTTCCATCAGCTCAAAGATATGGTCGTTGCCCTTGAAAATGGCCAGTTCCAAGTCGTTGAAGGTGTCGTTGCCTTTTTGGTTGTTCACATACATGAGTGATGTAATTTGGGGAAACTTGTCTGCTACTTGCTGCATCAATTCCTGAGCCTTTTGCTCATCACCCTCTACGTCGTAATGGAACTGAAACACAAGCATCCACTCTCCAGTGTTTGAATTACGAATCATCATGTTGCGTAACAGTCCGTGTTGCTCACGAAGGTCATAGAACGTATAGTTGTGAGAATCTGCATATTCGAAGACAAAGTTTCGAATTTTGTTGCAGAGGTCGTCCATCAACCAGCATTTCTTGATTGGGTAAATCTTGTCGAAGGCACCGGTGATGTGGAAGCCGATAGCGTTCTGCGCGTGGCGCTCCTTAAGTGAAGATACGGTGTCGTCTTCCTTCTTTGGGAGGGCGGCGATTTCCTCGGTGGTGAACCAGCGCTTGTTGGAGCATCCGAATTCAATCTTGTTGCGATACTCTTTGGTCTTCACGCTACCCATGATAGGATGGAATGTTGGCAATTCTATCTTTCCGATGCGAGTAAGTTGGTCGTGAATCTGTTGCTGTTTTGCCTTGATTTGTTCCTCGTAGGGCAGATTTTGCCATTTGCAGCCGCCGCAGATGCCGAAATGCTCACACATTGGCTCTCGTCTTACGCTGCTTTTCTTGATGAAACGAACCACCTTTGCCTCACAGTATTTATGTTTCTTCTTTACTATTTGCAGGTCTACTACATCGCCTGGCACACAGAAGGGGGCAAAGACGACCTTGTCGTCCACGTGCGTGATGCACTTACCCTCGGCGGCAACGGCTTCTATTGTGACATTTTCAAGTAATGGTAAAGGCTTTTTCTTTCTTGCCATGATACTTTTATATTTTGGTTGCAAAATTACGAAAAAAATATGAATAGAGAAAAACTTGTAGAACTTTTTTACCTCATGTTATGCGGACTTACATAAAATCATGTCGTACAACTATGAAATCTCATGTCGTACGTCCATGGATAGTCGTACGACATGACAAGCTCTTAAGAACAGTCCTCAGAGAGGGGGGAATCAAGTGTGTGCGAGTGATAAACCCAGCAGAAAATTCAATGTCAGCGCAGCATTATCTCGTATAAGTTCCGCCAACCTTTATAAGTTCAATTTGCTTTGTACAAGTTTACTCAAGGCTTCTACTTTTTTGCCTTGTTCCTTGATGTCGCTTCTCACGGCATTGAGACCATTGAAGAAATCAGCAAAGGCCGACTGTATGGCGTTTGGCTTTCTGGCACCCTTGTCGGCAAAGGGGTTGACTATTATCTTGATGCCCTTTTCCTCTAAGTGCACATCAATTTCGGCGCCAGTCATCACGGGGTCTCCATCATAGTGAATGACACCGGGATGAGCGCGGGTGATGTGCAGTTTCTTGCATCTGAATGATTTTATCTTGGAGTGCTTGTCGAGAGTCTTGTTGAACATGTCGAAACTTACTTGTGGTGCCTCCAATACATCAAAAGGCTCCATGATGACCACATCCATCAAACCATCGCTCATCGATGCTTGGGGAGCTATATAAGCGTTGTTGCCATATTGCGATGCGTTGGCGCACGAGATGAGGAAAGCCTTGTATTGCTTTGTTCCAGTTTCGTCCTCAAGTGTGTAGGTTTCAGGCTTATACTTTAGTCCTTCTTTCAGTACGTTCTCCACATAGCTGATGGGACCTCGTTTGCCGCTTTCTGCAAACTTCATGCTTACAAAGGCATCAAATCCCATACCACAGGTACAGAAGAAAGGATAGTCGTTTATGATGCCATAGTCGAGGTCGTGAATCTCGCATTGGTTGATGATTTCTATGCTCTTTTTCAGATTCATGGGTAACATGAGGTGGCGTGCCAGTCCGTTGCCCGATCCGCAGGGCAGTATTCCTAAAGCTGTCTCGGAGTGTACGATGGCTCTTGCCACTTCGTTGACAGTGCCGTCTCCTCCAACAGCCACAACGATGTCCACATGCGCTTCCTTAGCATCGGAAGCAATCTCCGAAGCGTGTCCAGCTCTTTCCGTAGTTCTTATCTCGTACTCGAAGCGGTTCTTGTCCAGAATGCTATCTATCAGGTGGGGGATGGATGCTTTACTTGCCGTGCCTGAGATAGGATTCATAATAAAAACGATCTTCTTCTTCATCTAATTAGACAGAATTTTATGAATATTCTGTTGCAAAAGTAATAAAATTAGCATAAAAACGACTTTTTGAGCCCTAAAAAAACACTAAAACTCAACTTTCTTAGAAAAAATCATGATATATTAGTTCTTTTTTGTATCTTTGCACCCTGTAAACTAAGAATTAAAAAGTACACCTATTTATAATGGGACAATTACAAGAAAAATACAAGAATTATCGTGAACCTCAGAAGTATATGGCTGCCGGTGTGTACCCATACTTCCGTGAGATCACCAGTAAGCAGATGCCGGAAGTTACCGATATCGATGGGCATAAGATTTTGATGTTCGGCTCGAATGCATATCAGGGTTTGACCAATGACCAACGTGTTATTGATGCAGCCAAGGCTGCTCTTGACAAGTATGGTTCCGGCTGTGCAGGAAGCCGTTTCCTTAATGGTACCCTCGACCTTCACGTTCAGCTCGAGAAGGAGTTGGCGGAGTTCATGCACAAGGATGAGACCCTGTGTTTCTCTACAGGTTTCTCTGTGAATCAGGGAGTACTGGCCTGTGTAGTGGGCCGTAATGATTATATTATCTGCGATGACCGCGACCATGCAAGTATTGTTGATGGCCGACGTCTTTCGTTTGCGACACAGTTGCATTACAAGCACAATGATATGGAAGACCTTGAACGTGTGCTCAAGACATTGCCTCATGAGGCAATTAAGCTTATCGTTGTCGATGGTGTATTCTCTATGGAGGGCGACTTGGCCAACTTGCCAGAGATTGTCAAGTTGAAGCACAAGTACAACTGTTCCATCATGGTGGACGAGGCTCATGGCTTAGGTGTATTTGGCAAGCAGGGACGTGGCGTTTGCGACCATTTTGGTCTTACCGATGATGTTGACCTCATCATGGGTACGTTCTCTAAGAGTTTGGCATCCATCGGTGGTTTCATTGCATCAGACAAGGATACTATTAATTTTCTACGTCACTCTTGCCGTACTTATATCTTCAGCGCGTCTAACACTCCTGCGGCAACAGCAGCAGCCTTGGAGGCTCTTCACATTATCCAGAATGAACCTAAGCGTTTCGAACAGTTGTGGGATGTTACCAATTATGCCTTGAAGCGCTTCCGCGAAGAGGGCTTCGAGATTGGAGAGACAGAAAGCCCTATCATTCCTCTCTATGTGCGTGATGCTATGAAGACTTTTGTGGTAACCAAGAAGGCTTACGATCGTGGCGTATTCATCAATCCGGTAATTCCTCCAGCATGTGCTCCTCAAGACACATTGGTGCGTTTCGCCTTGATGGCTACTCATACAAAGGAACAGGTGGAGCGCGGTGTGGAAATTCTGAAGAAGGTCTTCGTAGAGGAGGGCATCATCAAGTAAACGTTACTTATTTGGATTTATACCTATTTATTTTATATATGGAGGCAGCCCTTGGTATGAAGGGTTGCCTTTTTGGAAATAAGCGTTTTGCATTTGTCTTGCCTTTTATGCCGTATGTCGTTGTGTGCATCAAGAGAGGCTTGATAAAAGGAAAAATAAGGAAATAACAAGATATGATTTCAGTAGAAGGCTTGAAAATCGAGTTTGGGGTTAAGCCACTCTTTCACGATGTTAGTTTTGTCGTCAACGATCGCGACCGAATTGCTTTGGTTGGCAAGAATGGAGCTGGTAAGTCGACGATGCTCAAGATACTTTGTGGCATTCAGAAGCCTACAGATGGCATCGTGGCTGTGCCAGATGATACGACTATAGGCTATCTGCCACAGGTGATGAAGTTGCAGGATGACACCACCGTGAAGGAGGAAACTCGCAAGGCCTTTTCCCATAATACAGAGATGAAGGAACGCCTCGGCAGGATGCAGCAAGAGATGGCCGACCGTACCGACTATGAGAGCGAAGAATACGCCCAGTTGGTAGAGAAGTTTACCCAGGAGCATGAGCGCTACATGATGATGGGCGGCGAGAATTATGAGGCGGAGATAGAGCGCACGCTTACAGGTCTTGGCTTCACTCGTCAGGACTTTGACCGTCTTACCCGTGAGTTTTCGGGGGGATGGCGCATGCGTATCGAGCTGGCTAAAATACTGTTGCAGAAACCAGATGTGCTTCTTCTCGACGAACCTACCAACCACCTTGATATTGAGAGTATACAGTGGTTGGAGCAGTTTCTTGCTCAGAGTGCCAAGGCGGTGGTGTTGGTAAGCCACGACCGTGCCTTTATCAATCATGTAACCAATCGTACCTTGGAGATAACTTGCGGAAGGGTAGAGGATTATCGGGTGAAATATGACGAGTATGTTGTGCTTCGTGCAGAGCGGCGAGAACAACAGTTGCGTGCCTATGAGAACCAGCAGAAGGAGATTGCCGACATCAAAGCCTTCATAGAGCGTTTCCGCTACAAACCCTCCAAGGCTGTGCAGGTACAGAGCCGCATCAAGCTGTTGGAGAAGATAGTTCCCATTGAGGTGGACGCGGTCGACAACAAGCAGATGCACCTCAAGTTTCCTCCGTGTCTTCGGAGTGGAGACTATCCAGTCATCTGCGACGATGTGCGCAAGGACTATGGCTCGCATACGGTTTTCGATCATGTCAACCTTACCATCAAGCGAGGAGAGAAAGTGGCTTTTGTCGGAAAGAACGGCGAGGGTAAGTCCACGCTTGTGAAGTGTATCATGGGAGAGATTCCGTTCACGGGAACTCTGAAGATAGGACACAATGTGCAGATAGGCTATTTTGCACAAAACCAAGCCCAATTGCTGGATGAGAATCTTACAATTTATGAAACCATAGACCATGTGGCTACAGGTGAGATGCGCTTGAAGATTAATGACCTTCTCGGAGCTTTCATGTTTGGAGGCGAGACATCCGAGAAGTTGGTAAAGGTGCTCAGTGGAGGCGAGCGAAGCCGATTGGCCATGATCAAGTTGCTGCTTGAGCCTGTCAACCTTCTTATCCTCGATGAGCCTACCAACCATCTTGATATGCAGTCGAAGGATGTTCTTAAGGAAGCCATCAAAGCCTTTGATGGAACAGCCATCATCGTGAGTCACGACCGTGAGTTCCTCGATGGACTGGTGGATAAAGTTTATGAGTTTGGTGGAGGAAAAGTACGCGAGCATTTGGGAGGCATCTATGACTATCTGCGTGCCCACAATGCCGAGACAATCCAGACTGCAATTTCCAATAGCGAGATGTCAACGGACGGTTCTTCCGTACAGCCACGGCAGCAAGACACATCACTATCTTCTTCTGGTGATTTATCAAAAAAACAAAGTTATGCCGAGCGCAAGGAGCAACAGAAGAAGATTCGCAAGGCTGAGAAGTCGGTAAAGGACTGCGAACAGCGTATCGCCACCTTTGAGAAACGCAAGAAGGAGATAGACGATTTGCTGATGAAGCCCGAAAATGCCACCAACATGGAGCTTGTCACAGAGTATACTTCACTTATGCGTAAACTTGATGAGGAGAACGACAATTGGCTCGTCCTCTCCGAGAAACTGGAAAAAATGTCAGCACAATAAGGTGATAACAGAAATATCAATAACCCAATAATTATAACATTATGAACATGAAGATGATTATCCCGATGGTGATGATTGCAGCCATGCCAATGGGTGTAGATGCACAAAGCAAGTCGGGACTTGTCATGAGCAATCTTGACAAGACGGCAAAGCCTGCCGACGATTTCTATCAGTTTGCCACAGGCGGATGGCAAAAGAACAATCCTTTGCCGGCAGCTTACAGTCGCTATGGAAGTTTCGACCAGTTGCAGGAAAACAACAACAAGCGTATTAACAGCATCTTGAGCGAATTGCAGAAAAAGAGCTACAAGAAGGGAAGCATCGAGCAGAAATTGTCCGACTTCTACAAGTTGGCGATGGATGTGGAGCGTCGTAACAAGGAAGGCATAGCTCCTGTGAAGCCTTTACTTGACGAGATTGTGGCAGCCAAGACTAAGGCCGACCTGCAGAAATTGCAAATAAAGTATGCCTGGATGGGACTCGGAGTGAGCTATGGTGCTGGTTTTGGAGCCGATGAGAAAAATGTCACTCGCAACATATATAATGTCATGCAGGGAGGTCTGACCCTTGGCACAAAGGATTATTACCTCAACAACGATGCCGCCACAGTGGCCATCCGTGAGGCCTATAAGACCTATCTTGCAAAGATGTTCCAGCTTTATGGCTTCTCTGCGGAAGATGCAAGCCAGTATGCACAGGCCATCTTCCTGCACGAGACTAATCTTGCCGTGGTTTCTAAAAGCCGCACCGAACTTCGCGACCCGCAGGCCAACTACAATAAGACCACTCTCAAGCAGTTCAAGGAAAACTATCCCAACATTCCTCTTGAGGCCTTGGCCAATGGCGAGGGAATCAAGAGCGAGTATATACAAGAGATTATTGTGGGTCAGCCTGCTTTCTTTGCAGCCTACGACAAGATTTCCGCTGCCGAGAATGCCCCTATCCTGAAGGCTCTGATGCTCTGGAGTGTAATTCGCAGCTCTTCTTCTTACCTTACCGACGAGATTCGCGAGGCCAACTTCGACTTTTTTGGAAAGACCATGAGTGGCCGTCAGGAGGATTATCCTCTCTGGAAGCGTGCCACCAACCAGGTAGAGAGCCAGATGGGTGAGGCGCTGGGCCGCATCTACTGCAAGAAGTTCTTCCCCGAGAGCTCTAAGAAAAAGATGGAAGCCTTGGTGAAGAACTTGCAGATAAGCTTGGGCGAGCGCATCGATGCACAGACTTGGATGAGCGATGTAACCAAGGCTGCAGCCCATAAGAAGCTCGATAAGTTCTATGTCAAGATAGGTTATCCCAACAAATGGACCGACTACAGTCTGCTCAATATCGACCCATCCAAGAGTTTCTATGAGAATGTGTTGGCTTGTCGCAAGTTTGCCAACGACAAGGAAATAGCTGAGAAGGCAGGAAAACCAGTCGACAGAGACGAGTGGTATATGACTCCGCAGACCGTCAACGCCTACTATAATCCTACCACAAACGAGATTTGTTTCCCAGCAGGAATCCTGCAGTATCCATTCTTTGATTCCAAGGCCGACGAGGCCTTCAACTACGGAGCCATCGGCGTGGTGATAGGTCATGAGATGACGCACGGATTCGATGATCAAGGCCGTCAGTACGATGCCGACGGAAATCTGCATGATTGGTGGACAGCCGAAGATGCCAAGGGTTTCAACCAGCGTGCTGATATGTATGCCGACTTCTTCAGCCACATCAAGGTGTTGCCGGATCTGAATGCCAACGGTCGTTTCACCTTGGGCGAGAACCTTGCCGACCACGGTGGCTTGATGGTTGCCTTCAATGCTTTGAAGAATGCCACGGCCAAGAAGCCACTCAAGAACAAGGACGGTTTCACTCCTGCTCAGCGCTTCTTCCTTGCCTATGCAGGTGTATGGGGGCAGAACATCACCGATAAGGAGATACGCCAACGCGTAAAGAACGACCCGCACTCTCTGGGCAAATGGCGTGTAGATGGAGCCTTGCCTCATATTGAGGCCTGGTATGAGGCCTTCGATGTGAAACCTGGCGACAAGATGTTCATTCCAAAGAATGAGCGACTGGAACTTTGGTAATAATAGACAAAAAGAAGGATGCTGGAAGAAATTTTGGCATCCTTTTTTCATTATCTCATTGAAAAAGTGTATTTTTGCACAAAATTAGAGAAAGGATTAGAGTTATGCCATTAAGATTACCAGATAAATTGCCAGCCATAGAGTTACTGAAGCACGAGAACATCTTCGTCATGGACGAGAGTAGGGCACACAGTCAGGAGATAAGACCCTTGCGCATCGTCGTGCTCAATCTCATGCCGCTGAAGGTAACTACGGAGACCGACCTCGTTAGGCTTTTGTCCAACACTCCTCTGCAATTGGAAGTGTACTTCATGAAACTGAAGAGCCATACTCCCAAGAATACGCCTATCGAGCACATGATGATGTTTTATAAGGACTTTTCCGAACTGTCAAAGCAGAAGTTTGACGGCATGATAGTTACGGGGGCTCCTATAGAAAACATGCGGTACGAGGAGGTGGAATACTGGTCCGAGATACAGCAAATCTTTGACTGGGCTCGTACCCATGTCACTTCTACACTCTATATCTGTTGGGGGGCACAGGCTGGTCTTTACCATTTCTATGGCGTTCCCAAACATTCGCTCGATAAGAAAATGTTTGGTATTTTCCTGCAGAAATCGCTCGACCCGTCGTTGCCTATCTTCCGTGGCTTCGATGACTGGTTTGCCATGCCGCAGAGCCGTCATACAGAAGTGAGACGCGAGGACATAGAGAAGGTTCCAGGACTTGATATCATAGCCGAGTCTCCTGAGAGTGGTGTGAGTATCGTAATGGCACGTGGCGGCCGTGAGTTCTTCGTTACAGGCCATATGGAATATGCTCCCAATACGCTCGACAAGGAATATCATCGTGACTTGGGCAAGCGCGATGATGTTGAGTTACCCAAGAACTATTATTATCACGACAATCCAAACGAGGAGCCTGTAGTGACATGGAGAGCGCATGCCAACTTGTTCTACAGCAACTGGATCAACTACTACGTTTATCAGGAGACACCTTATAATATTGATGACATCAAGTAAGTGCGAAAGCGAAGAAGTGAACAACGGAGAATGAGAACTTTGGAATTGTTGGCTCCTGCCAAAAATTTAGAATGCGGTATCGCCGCCATCGACCATGGTGCAGATGCCGTGTATATCGGAGCACCTAAGTTTGGGGCACGTGCGGCTGCGGGTAACTCTATAGAGGATATCAGGCTGTTGTGCGACTATGCCCATCAGTTTCGTGCCAAGGTGCATGTTACTGTCAACACCATTATCTACGATTCAGAAATCAAGGATACATTGAAGATGATCAAGAACCTGCAATCTGTTGGTGTCGATGCCTTGCTATTGCAGGATATGGGGGTGCTTTACGCTCTTCAGGGAGAGGGTTCCGTTGTGGCTGATTTCGAGCGGACGGAGTTCCTGCATTCCAGCACCCAGTGTGATACAAGAACTGCCGATAAGGTGAAGTGGCTTCAGTCGTTGGGCTTCCATCGTGCAGTGTTGGCTCGCGAGCTCTCTGTCAAGGAGATAGAGGCCATTCATGCTGCCGTTCCCGACATGGAGCTCGAGGTGTTTGTTCATGGTGCGCTTTGTGTGTGCTATTCTGGCGTATGCTATGCGTCTGAATATTGTTTCGGCCGCTCTGCCAATAGGGGAGAGTGCGCCCAGTTCTGCCGCATGAAGTTCGACCTTTTTGATTCCGATGGACAGGAGATAGAGCATCAGCGTCATCTGCTCTCCCTCAAGGACATGTGCCAGATAGACAACTTGGAGGCTTTGGCTGATGCTGGTGCCTACTCGTTTAAGATAGAAGGTAGGTTGAAGGATGTCTACTACGTGAAGAATGTGGTGGCGGCCTACAGCCAGCACCTTGACGAGATTTGCAGGAAACGTCCAGGTGAGTATGAGCGTCCTTCGTTGGGAAGGTCTCGTTATGCTTTTGAGCCCGACTTGAAGAAGACTTTCAACCGTGGCTTTACCAATTATTTCCTGCGTGGCAGGCAAATGGACATCACCTCCTTTGATACTCCGAAGGCTATCGGCGAATATGTGGGCAAGGTGAAGGAATTGCATGGCAACAGTTTCAATGTGGCTTCAGTAGCGAGCTTCGCCAATGGTGACGGCTTGTGTTTTATCAATGAAGACCGTGAGTTGGAAGGTTTCCGTGTGAATCGTGCGGTTGGAAACCGTCTCTTTCCTTTAGAGATGCCTCGCCATCTGCGTCCCGGTGTTGCGCTCTATCGCAACAAAGATGTGGCATTTGGAAAGATATTGGCAGGAAAGACGGCAGAACGAAAGATTCCTGTCAAGATTGTTTTCGACTTGTATGATGAGGATAGTACGAGTGGTTTCTCAGCCAGAGCATACTACTGTAAGGAACAGGGGAAGGCTTCTTACGTAAGTAGTGATGCGGAGAACAGTGCTTCCTTGGAATACTTGGCGGCAGAAGTCATAGCCTTCGAACATAGCATGGCAAAAAAGCCACAGCGCGAGAATATCATCAAACAACTCAGCAAATTGGGTGGCACAATCTATGAGTGCCAGGAGGTGGAGATTCGCAATGGTGCCGACCAGTATTTCATTCCCAACAGCGTGCTTACCGACTTGCGGCGTTCTTTGTTGTCATCCTTATCTATAGCTGGTGTGATTCATGAGGCTCCTCATACTGAGGCTTCCTCTGATAAGCCATCGGCCGTGGTGAAGGCATGGCAGCCGGAATATGCCAAGTACAGCTATCTATATAATATCGCCAATCGGAGTGCTCGTTCTTTCTATCAGGCACATGGAATGGCGAAGGTAGGCTATGCTTTCGAGCTTCGCAACGAGGCAGAGCGGCAGGAAGAAGTTCTGCTGATGCAGTGCCGTCATTGTCTGCGTTATTCGTTGGGATATTGTGTGAAGCGAGGCGGACGCAAGCCTACGTGGAAAGAACCTCTATTCCTTCGTTTGGGCGATGGCAGGAAGTTCCGTTTGCAGTTTGTCTGCAACGAATGTCAGATGAATGTGTATACTGAGCGTTGAAACTAAGCGAAAAGATATGAGCAAAGGAAAACGATATGCATGGATTGCCTGTTGGCTGTTGGGTATGCTGTTGCTGTTCAGCGGTTGCTATCATCGTCATGGTGGCAAGGTTCAGCATGCTGCTCTGATAGAGTACAGTGACCGACAGCTCGACTCCATCTCGTTTTCCTCTACGCATTATTACACCAACAGATATAACTTTGTAGTCAGTTCCGACTCGCTCGTGCTGATACGTCAGCAGCCAGAGGAGTATGTCAACCATCTGCGTATCGATTCCTTTGCTGTAAAGAGACATCGTCTGTTGGTAGTTTCCGACATCCGCATCATTCCTCAAGACACAGAAGACTCTGTGTGGGTACAGTTGGCTACTGAGGAGAATGAGTTTGGCTGGATTCACGAGTCCCGTCTGTTGCCTCATGTCGTCCCCGACGATCCCATCTCTCAGTTCATCCTCGTCTTCAGCAATACCCACCTGCTTATCTTCATGATTGTCATCGTGTTGATTTCTGTGGCTTATCTTCTGCGCAAAATATCCCATAGCAATGCTCATATCGTTCATTTCAATGACATTGATTCTCCTTATCCCACGGCATTGGTGTTGATGGTGTCGCTCTCAGCGGCGTTTTATGCTACCATCCAGTTGTTTGCTCCCGAGATGTGGCGTCACTTCTATTTCCATCCCACTCTTAATCCCTTTGCCGTTCCCCGTGTGTTGGGTTTCTTCTTGGCTTCGGTTTGGGCGATATTGATATTGGCGTTGGCTTGTCTCGACGAGGTGAAGCAGCGCCTTAGTCTTGGTGATGCCGTCCTGTATTTAGGAGGTCTTGTAGGAGTCTGCGCTGTCGATTACATCATCTTCAGTCTCTGCACGCTTTATTATGTGGGTTATGTCCTCTTGGCATTTTACTTCTGGTTTGCCATCCGCCGTTTCCTGCGTCGATGAAACGGCATGCAAGTTCTTCAGGGAATCCAAGTATAGAGGGCATTGATTACATCAAATGTTGAATATAATCATCAAATTCCTTGGTGCTTCCATCTCTGTCACATAACTTTTC